>Ga0101945_1000470_pt1 | contig 69205 bp, 57 predicted proteins | sample DewCreD2012metaG_2_FD_75246 | JGI IMG/M metagenome (GOLD analysis project Ga0101945, IMG submission 75246) | Hot spring sediment bacterial and archeal communities from British Columbia, Canada, to study Microbial Dark Matter (Phase II) - Dewar... ... | reverse complement strand
CCGAAGTGGTCGCGCTGATTCTGCTGGCGGCGCTGCTGCTGAGTGGGCTGGTTCCTGTGGAGAAGGGGCTGCGCGGGTTTAGCAACGACGCCGTGATTACGATTGCGGCGATGTTTGTGCTCAGCGAGGGTCTGCAGCGCACGGGGGTGATTGGCGGGCTGGCGCGGGGGCTGGGCTGGCTGGCGCGGCGGGCGGCGTGGCTCGCGGTGGTCGCGCTCCTGCTCGTGACAGCGTTCCTGTCGGCGTTCGTGAACAACACGGCGGTGGTCGCGCTGTTTATCCCGCTCACGCTTGCGCTTTCCGAGACAGCGCGGCAAAGCCCCTCGCGGTTGCTGCTGCCCCTCTCGTATGCCTCGATGCTCGGCGGGGTCTGCACGCTGATTGGCACCTCCACGAACCTGATTGTGAATGGCGTGGCGGTGCAGCGCGGGATTGAGCCGCTGGGCATGTTCGAGTTCGCGCCGCTGGGGCTGATTTTCACAGGCATCGGGCTGGTCTACCTGCTGGCGATAGGCATGCGGATGATCCCCGACCGTCGCCCTGCCGCCGACCCTGCGGACGCCTATCGCCTGAGCGCGTACATCACGGAGGTCGTGCTAACCCCGCAGTCCAAAGCGGTCGGCAAGCGGCTGATGGACGCCGACTTCGTGCGCGAGTTGGGGCTGGAGGTGCTGGACATCTGGCGCGACGGGCTGCGCCTGCTGCCGTTGCCCGACCGCATCCTGCAGGCGGGCGACTTGCTGCGCGTGCGGTGCAACCTGCAGCGGCTGCAGCAGTTGGAGGGCGCGTATGGACTGAAACTGGTCGCCGACGCGCCTGCGCATGCAGCAGACGAGCCGCCCCTGCTGGTGGAGTTGGTGCTGACGCCCAGCTCGTCGCTGGTGGGGCAGACGCTGCGCGAGAGCCGCTTCCGCAACCGATTCGGCGCGACGGTACTCGCGCTGCGCCACCGCCAAGAGATGGCGCTGGAGCAGTTCGCCGACATCCCGCTGCAGGCAGGCGACGCGATTGTGGTGCAGATTGAGCGCGAGCGGCTGCAGGAGTTTCTGCGCCTGCCCGACTTTATCCTCGTGTCGCAAGTGGAGTCGGCGCGCCCGCGCCCCGTCAAAGCGCTGCTGGCAGGGTTGATTATGGCGGGCGTGGTGCTGGTCGCCTCGATGGGCTGGTATCCGACGGCGGTCGCCGCGCTGGTGGGCGCGCTGGCGATGGTGCTGACAGGCTGCCTCAAGCCCGACGAGGCGGTGCAGGCAATCGACTGGCGGCTGCTGGTGATGCTCGGCGCGATGCTGGGGCTGGGCATCGCGATGGAGGCGACAGGCGCGGCGCGCTGGCTGACGGTCAACTTGGTCGGCGCGCTCGGCGCGATGGGTCCCATCGTCGTGCTGGCGGGGTTTTACTTGCTGACCTCGCTGCTGACGGAGGTGATGTCGAACAACGCGACGGCGGTGCTGATGGCGGCGTTGGCGATAGAGGTCGCCGCCGCGCTGGGGGTGGACGCGCGCCCGTTTCTCTTTGCGGTCGCCTACGCCGCCTCCGCCAGCTTCATGACGCCGATTGGCTACCAGACCAACACGATGGTGTTCGGCGTCGGGCAGTATCAGTTCAGCGACTTCGTGCGCGTGGGGCTGCCGCTGAACCTGCTGTTTTGGATACTGGCGACGCTACTCATCCCGCGCTTTTGGGCGTTTTGACGGCTGTAAACGATGTGTTGGCGCATGCGCCGAAACCCCTTGACAACGCGCGGGCAGGTATGGTATAATAACGCTTGCCTGAGCAATCGGGCGAATAGCTCAGCTGGGAGAGCGCTTCCCTTACAAGGAAGAGGTCGCAGGTTCGAGCCCTGCTTCGCCCACCAGCGAGCAATAGGGGGCTGTAGCTCAGCCAGGTCAGAGCGCTAGCCTGTCACGCTAGAGGTCGCGGGTTCAAGTCCCGTCAGCCCCGCCATGCGCCGAGGTAGCTCAGAGGTAGAGCACTGGACTGAAAATCCGGGTGTCGGCGGTTCGAATCCGCCCCTCGGCACCACCACAGGGCGAGTGGTGGAATCGGTAGACACGCCAGACTTAGGATCTGGTGGGCTTTGCCCGTGGGAGTTCGAGTCTCCCCTCGCCCACCAAATCGGGTATAATACAGATGTGCGGGAGTAGCTCAGTGGTAGAGCATCTCGTTGCCAACGAGAGGGTCGCGGGTTCGAGTCCCGTCTCCCGCTCCACCTTAATTTAGAGGCGGTGCCATGCAAGCGCAATCCACGCAACCGTTTCAAATCCTGAGCCGTGAGGAGCCGTCGCCCGTCACGATTCACCTGACCGTCGAAGTCGATGCGACCACCACGCAGCGCATGTTCGAGCGCGCGCTGCGGGGAATCGGACGGCATTTGCGCGTGCCGGGGTTCCGTCCAGGGCAGGCGCCCCTGCCTATGTTGCGCCGTATGGTTCCTGAAGAGAACCTGCGCCGCGCGGCAGGCGAGCTGATGATGGACGAATTCATCCCCAAAGTGCTGCAACAGGAGCAGCTCGACCCCTACCGCCCCCCACAGGTCAACATCGAGCGTCTTCAGGAAGGCGAGCCGTTCCGATTCAAGCTCACCGTGCCGCTTCGCCCCGTCGTGGAAAAACTCGGCGAGTATCGCGACCTGCGCTTCCCCATCCCGCCGCAAGAGACCAGCGACGACGAGGTGGAGCAAGCGATCGAATCGCTCCGCAAGCAACAGATGAAGCTTGAAGCCGCGCCCGACCGACCCGCGCAAACGGACGACCGCCTCGTCGTCAGCATCCAATCGCTGGAGGAGGCGAACGCACGGCGCAACCGCTATATGATCACGCTCGGGCAAACCTTCGGCGCGCTGGATAACCTACTCGCGGGCATGCAGGTGGGCGAGACCAAAGAGGCAACGCTCACCTTCCCCGAAAGCTTTGATGACCCTGAGCTGGCAGGCAAAACGCTCACCGTCGCCGTCACTGTTGAGCGTGTCCTTGCGCCTATCTACCCCGAACTCAACGACGAATTCGCGAAACAGTTCGGCTTCGAGACCCTCGATGCCCTGCGTGAGGATGTGCGCCAACGGATTACGCGCCAAAAGCTGGAGTACCTCCAAGATCAGGCGCGTAGTCAGGCATTGGCAGCGTTGCGCGAGCGCAGCATCGTCCACCTGCCCGACGCGCTTATCGACGAGCAGCTGCGCGAGGAAGCTGAAGAGTTCGCGCGCGAACTCAGCCAGAACGGGCTAACCCTCGAAATGTTCGCGCAGGGGGCGGGGCTCACGCGCGAGCAGGTCATCGAGCAGCTGCGTCAGCGCGGAATTGTGCGCTTGCAGAACACCTTCCTGCTGATGGCAATCGCTGACCAAGAGGGGATTGAGGTTACCGACGCTGAACTCGACTCGATCACCGAGATCGCCCTGACCGACGCGGGTCCCCAAACGCGCATGCGCCTCAAGGAAGACCCTGAGCTGCGCCAGCGCGTCGCCCAGGAGATTCGCCTCGATCGCGCCCTGCAAAAACTGCTCGATATCGTCCAAAATACAGAGCAAGGAGACTGAGACGATGATTTACCCGAAAAACCAGCTGATACCGATGGTGGTGGAGCAGACGGCGCGTGGCGAGCGCGCCTACGACATCTACTCGCGTCTGCTCAAAGACCGTATCGTGTTCGTCGGCACGCCCATCAACGACGACATCGCGAACCTCGTCGTGGCGTCGCTGCTGTTTCTGGAGAAAGAAGACCCCGACAAGGACATCGATATGTATATCAACTCGCCCGGCGGGGTGGTGAGCGCGGGGCTGGCGATTTACGACACGATGCAGATGATTCGCCCCGATGTCGCCACGATTTGCATTGGGCAAGCCGCCAGCATGGGCGCAGTGCTGCTGGCAGGCGGCGCGGCGGGCAAACGCTATGCCCTGCCCCACGCACGCATCATGATCCACCAAGTGCACGCAGGCTTTCAGGGAACCGCCCTCGATATCGAAATCCAAGCGCGCGAGGTGCTGCGCTACAAAGACATCCTGAACAACATCCTGCACAAGCACACGGGTCAGCCCATCGAGCGCGTGGAACAAGACACCGCACGCGACTACTTCATGTCCGCGCAGGAAGCCAAAGAGTATGGAATAATCGACCATGTGTTAGACCGCAGCGGTCGCTAACAGGAGGCACTCGTGGCACGAACGAATGAGACACGCATGACCGATCGGTGTGTGCTGTGCGGCAAGTCGCGCGAGCAGGTGCGCAAGCTGATTTTAGGGATGTACGGGGGCGTATGCGCCGACTGCGTGAAGTTAGCAAGCGACATCCTGCGCAGCGAATCGGGCGCGTCGCCCACCCCACAGCCCATCGGCTCGGTGGACACCATCCCGAAGCCGAAAGACATCTATCGCGTGCTGAACCAATATGTGGTGGGGCAAGACCGCGCCAAGCGTGTGCTGTCCGTCGCCGTCTACAACCACTACAAGCGGGTCAAGGCTGGCGCGGGCAACGAGGTCGAACTGCAAAAGAGCAACATCCTGCTGATTGGTCCCACAGGCAGCGGCAAGACGCTGCTGGCGCAGACGCTGGCGCGTATCCTGAATGTGCCATTCGCCATCGCCGACGCCACCGCGCTCACCGAAGCGGGCTATGTCGGCGAGGATGTGGAGAACATCCTGCTGCGCATCATCCAAGCCGCCGATATGGACATCAAGGCAGCCGAGCGCGGCATCATCTACATCGACGAAATCGACAAAATCGCCCGCAAAGCCGACAACCCGTCCATCACGCGCGATGTGTCGGGCGAGGGGGTGCAACAAGCGCTGCTCAAAATCTTGGAAGGCACGGTCGCGAATGTGCCTCCCCAAGGCGGACGCAAGCACCCGCACCAAGAGTTCATCCAGATCGACACCTCCAATATCTTGTTCATCTGCGGCGGGGCGTTCGACGGGCTGGAGAAAATCATCGAGCGCCGTATGACCGACCAGTCGATGGGCTTCCGCTCCAGTCCCGAAACACGCAAAAAGCGCGTTGTGGGCGAGCTGTTCCAGCATGTGATGCCCGAAGACCTGCTCAAGTTCGGGCTGATTCCCGAGTTCATCGGGCGGCTACCCGTAGTGGCGACGCTGGACGCGCTGGACGAAGCGACGCTGGCGCGAATCTTGGTCGAACCCAAGAACGCGCTCGTGCGGCAGTACCAGAAGTTTTTCGAGCTGGACGGCGTCGAGCTGGTCGTGCAGGAGGGCGCGCTGCGTGCGATTGCCCAAGAGGCGATTCGGCGCGGCACAGGCGCACGCGCCCTGCGCGCCATCCTCGAAGAGGTCATGCTGAATGTGATGTACGAAGCGCCGTCCAACCCGAACATCAAGCGCGTGATTATCACTGAAGAGACCGTCACGCAGCGCAAAGACCCCGAAATCCTCACCGCCGACGACATCCAGCAGGCGTCGTGAGGGAGGCAACCGATGGACGCAAATCGCCCGCCAACGCTGCCCGCCGAAGCGATTCGGCGTTGGCGCGACGGACTGCGTGAACTGGAGACGCTCACCCACACCGAGCGTCTCCAAAGCACTTACGCCGAGCGGTTCCGCGCCATCCAGCAGCTCTACGCCTTCTGGAAACTGCTGGGCAAGTTCCCCGATCCCGACACGCGCCCGATGTGCGACCGCTGGATTGAAGCCAAACGCCGATGGATCGAGAAGCACATGCCCTCGAAAGTGAATTTTTAGCTGCCCTGCGCGACCTGATCCAGCTCCTTCAGCGCGCCCAGCGAGCAGGTGTGGTGATCGGGGGCGTCGCCGTGGGCTTGCACGGATACTCGCGCGCGACCGCAGACATCGATATGATCGTTGACGGCACGGACATCGATTTGGCGAACTTTTTTGAACAGGCGCGCGCGTCTGGGTTTGAGCCGCGTGTTGCGGACGCCCTTGAGTTCGCCCGACGCACCTATGTGTTGCCCCTCAAGCATTTGGCAACGGGCGTCCCCGTAGACCTTTCGCTTGCCTTCACGCCGTTCGAGCAGGAAGCGCTTGCGAACGCAGTTTTGGTCGCGCTGCCGACGGTATCGGCGCCCGTGGCGCGTCCCGAAGACCTCGTGATTATGAAAGCGTTGGCGCAGCGCCCCGTCGACTGGGTGGACATTCGCGAAATCTACCGATTGCACGCCGACGCGATAGATCTCAACCGCGTGCGCTATTGGGTGGAGCAATTTGGCGAGGCAGTCGGCGACCCTGAGCTGTGGACGCGCGTCGCTCCGTTATTCAACGCCGATGCGCCGTAGCAGGAACTTGCCACCTCGCCTCGAAACAGGCGCGGGGCGCAACGCCCCTTACCTTGAACCGAACATGGAGGCATCGAATGAGTAAAGTACGCTTAGGACTGATTGGCAGCGGCGGCATGGCGCGCCACCATATCAACATCCTGCAAGGGATTAGCGACGCGGAACTGGTCGCCATTACGGAACCCAGCCCCGACCAGCGTAAGGCGACCACTGAGCGCTTCCCGAACCTGCAGGGCGCGCCCTTCTTCGACGACTACCGCGAGATGCTCGACAAAGTGGAGATGGACGGCGTGATTATCGTCTCGCCGCACACCCTGCACTACCAGCAGGCGATGGACTCGCTGGATAAAGGGCTGCATGTGATGATCGAGAAGCCAATGGTCTGCACGGTGGAACATGCTCGCGCGCTCGTGCGCAAAATCCGCGAGACAGGCAAGGTCGGGTTGATTGCCTACCAGCGGCACTACCTCCCCGTGTACCGCTATGTGTATGAAGGCATCCGACGCGGCGAAATCGGCGAGGTGCATTTCGTGCAAGCCATCAACCTGCAGAACTGGATGCGCGCCACCGCCAACACTTGGCGTCAAGACCCCGAGCTGTCGGGCGGCGGGCAAATCAACGACACCGGCTCGCACCTGGTGGACTTCCTGATGTGGATTATCGACGCGCCCGCGACCAAAGTCAGCGCGTACATGCAATACTTCGACCGCAAGGTGGACATCAACTCCGCACTGGCGTTCGAGTACGCGAACGGAACCATCGGCAACCTGTCGATTATCGGCAGCACGACGGTCGGCTGGCACGAGGAGATTACCGTCGTCGGCAGTGAGGGCACTTATCTCATTCGCCATGACCAGCTGGAGATTTGCGACGCGCATGGCAACCGCTACAAGCAGGAGAACCTGCCGCAGGGGTCGCAGCCGATAATCAACTTCATCAACGCGATTTTGGGGCGCGAAGAGGTGCAATCCAAGCCCGAAAACGCGCTGCGCATCACGGCGTTCACGGAAGCCGCATGGCAATCGGCGGCGCAGGGCGGCGCGCCCACCCCTATCGCGCAGCTGGAGGAGTGAGCCGTCGGGTATACTTTGGGTTACGGTCGCGCTAAGCGGGGAGCTGGCGGTTCCCTGTACCTGCAATCCGCCATAGCAGGGCTGAACTCTGGCTCGAGGCGGGACAGCCGCAAGACCCGCCGCGCACGCGCCCGTGTGGATCATCGGGACTTACGCAACGGAGGGATGGTGAACCCCGCCAGGTCCGGAAGGAAGCAACGGTAAGTCGTTTCCCCGTGTGCCGTAAGCCCCCCGATGGGAGCGGGCGGCGACGCGACGCCTTGCTACGCGCCGTCGACAGCCAGTGCGCGACCGCTACTTGCTCAGCAAGTCGCGCAGCGCGGACTCCAAAGTCGGGAAGCGGAACTCGTAGCCTGCCTCCAGCAATCGCTTGGGTAGCACGCGCGAGCCTTGCAGCACGAACTCCGCCATCTCGCCCAGCATCAGGCGCACAGCGAACGCGGGCGCACGAAAGATCGCAGGGCGCAGCAGCACGCGCCCCAGTGTCTTGGCGAACACGTCCATCGTGGCGGGCTGCGGCGCGGTGAAGTTGAACGCGCCCGACAGGTCGTCCCGCGCCAGCAAAAACGCCGCCGCGCCGACCACATCGCTGAGGTGGATCCACGAGAGCCACTGCTTGCCCGACCCGATGGGGCCGCCGACGCCGAGCTTAAATGGGGTAAGCATCTGCGGCAGCGCGCCGCTCTCCAGTCCCAGCACGACGCCGATGCGCATGTAGCACAAGCGCGCGCCCAGCGACGCCACTGGCTGCGCCGCCGCCTCCCACGCCGCGCCCAAGTCCGCCAAAAAGCCGCTGGCGGGCGGGCTGGTCTCGTCAGCGGTCGTGTCAGGGCTTTGGTCGTAGACGCCGATTGCCGACGCCTGCAGCCAGATGCGCGGGGGCTTCTGCGCCTGCTGCGCCGCCTGCACCAGCAGTTCGGTCGTCTTCACGCGGCTGTCCCACAGGCGCGGCTTGACGGCGGGCGTCCACCGCTGCGCGATGCTCTCGCCCACAAGGTTAATCACCGCGTCCGCGCCGTCGAGCCGACTGACCCATTCGCCAAGCGTCGCGCCGTCCCAGCCGACAGCGCGCACGCCTTCGGGCAGGCGTGCTTGGGCTTTCTCAGGGTTGCGCGTCAGCACCTCCAGCGTATGCTCCGCCCGATACGCCGCCACCATTGCCTTACCGATGAACCCTGTACCGCCTGCGATAATGATTCTCATAGTAGTTCTCCCGCTGCTATACCGAGTTTTCTTGCACAGTAGCGTAGGGACGCGCTGCGCAGCAAAGCAACCTCCCAATCATAGCTGTCCAGTAGCGACAGCAACAGTTCCGTGCGAATTTGTCTGCTTAGCGAGCGTGCGAACAAGCGATTGAAACGCTCCTTCGTGACGCTCTCGATGTCGCTGGGCAGTTGTACCCGAAACTGGGCTGGTTCTGATATGCCTGCACAGTACCACGCCTCTATTTCAGGACGCGCGAGGAGAACCTGCGTAGTCTCAATCGCGTCGTCAAACCGCTGTACGACCTCTATGCGCCTTGCGGTGAAACACGGGGCATTGTCGTAGTCCGCGATTACCCACAGTTGCGCTCTGCTTTTCTGTATCGCGCGTGCTTGTTGCGCCAAAGTTGCTTGCCGAATGCTGGCGTAGGCGATTGTAGCGACGAACTCAAAGTGCGTCTCCAAGCGCGGCTTCAAAATGCGCTCCACAAACAGCACATCATCTTGTCCCTCTACAAATAGATATACGCCGCACCAGCCGTTCATGGCTATCTGCTCAGCAGGTTCTCCACAAACAGATGTTCCAGCCCCAGTTGGTTTTCAAGGAAGTGGCGCACCATCTCCAGCTCCGCAGGGCGTTTGACGACCGAGCCTCCCTGCGCGTCCCGCTCCACCAAGAGCAACTCTTCTACCCGTGCGTGGCGCAGGATTTCGGGGCTATGCGTGGTGAAGATGAGTTGCTTGCGGGCGGCAACCTCGCGCAGCAGCGACATCAGACGCGCCAGCACTTGGGGGTACAAGCTGCGATCAGGCTCTTCAATTAACACTGTCTCCGCTTGGGGCTTGGAGAAAAAGAGCGCGACCACCAGCGCAATCACCTCAACCGTGCCCTCCGACAGCAGCACGGCGGGAATGGGTTGCACGAAATAGGACTCCTTCGCCTGCAATTGAACCTCTTTACCGAGTATCGGCGCGACCTCAAGCAACTCCAGATGCGGGAGCAGGTAGCGCAAAAGGTTCTGCAAGCGTGCATGCTGTGCTTCGTGCTGCATGATTCGCGCCAGCGCCTGTGCCAAGTTGCTGGCGTCTTCGTTAAGTTCGCTGTGCGCCGCCAGCGACGCGCTGCCTTTCGCTGCTTTGGGCGTGAAATCGTGAATCGCGAGCAAGTCGGTGTAGAGGCGCGGGATGTGCAACGGGAACGGCGCGTACTGTAAAAGCGACGCCGCTTTGGGCAGTTCGAACCGCCCTTCTGCAGGCGTGCCCAGCGCGTCGGCGACGCTGTGCGGCTCGATACGCACGGTCGCCGTATCCCCACGCCTTGTGAGATGAACCGTTGCAGCAGCGTCCCGCCCAAGCGTCGCCACAAGCGACTCCTGCAGAATCTCCACCGCGTAGCGTGTGCGCACGACGCGCACCGTCAGCGCGTGTTCCACCTGCGCTACCCGCCACGAAGTCTTGCGTCCGCCGCTGCGCAGTTTGTGCGTCGCTTCCAGCGTGAAAGTGGAGTCCGCGCTGCCCAGATGACAGAGGTACTCCACGCCGCCTTGCTGCGCCGCCGCATACTCAAGGTCGTGGCGCGTCAGGTCGCGCAGAAAGCGGAACGCTTGCATCAGGTTCGTCTTGCCCGATGCATTCGCCCCCAACACGATATTCAGCGACCCGAACGCGACCGTTGCGTCCCGAAAACTGCGGAAGTTGCGCAGGCGTAGGCGTTGCAGCATGCCCGTAGTATACCTCGCGCCTATCAGGTATCCTACAGGCATCACTTCTACTCAAGGAGGAGACGATGCGAGCAGGAGTATTGCTATTGGTATCAGGTCTTCTGACGCTGAGTGCATATGCGCAGCTGAACGATGTACCGCCGAACCACTGGGCGTACCAAGCGATTCGCGAGCTGGTGCGTTTGCGCATCTTGCAGGGCTTCCCCGACCGCACCTTCCAGCCGAACCGACAGGTCACGCGCGCCGAGTTCGCGCAAGCGATTGCCCGCGCCTACCGCGTGATTGACGAGCGCATCCGCCAGCTGGAGCAGCGGATTGACCGAATCGCGCCCGACACGCCCACCGCGCCGCAGCCCACGACGCCCGAAGCGCGCCTGCGCGAGCTGCAGCAAGCCGTCCAAGAGCTGCAACAGCTGCGCAGCGCGGTGGAGATCCTCCAGCGACTGGCGCAGGAGTTCCAGACCGAGCTGAACGAGTTGAATGCGGGCGTGCGCGACCTGCGGCGCGACCTCGACGCGCTGAGCGAACGCCTAAAGTCCGAAGAGCGACGGCGCAACCGCCTCACGGGCGATGTGCTACTTGCCGTGTTCGGCACGCACAGCTACGACGGGCGCAGCGCGCTCACCTACAACGGCAACGCGATTAGCCCGTCGGGCAAGTTCCTGCAGAGTGTGGGCGTGCTGCACGAGCTGGGGCTGCAGGTCGATGTGCCCATCAACGAGCGCATCGATGCGCAGGCGACCTTCATCGTCGGCAACTACCTGCCCTACACGCGCGACGCCGCCCGCAACGCCGATAGCCTTGGCGTCAACACAGGCGCGTACACCGTCGGCGCGACCGATGTCGCCATCTGGGAAGCCTACATCACGCTGCCGCTGGAGCTGTTCGGCAGGGAGTTTCAGGCGCAAATCGGGCGCATCCCGCTGAAGCTGACCCCGTATACCCTGCAGCGGATTGACCCCGACTACTACCTCGACGCGGCGCGCTACGACGACGGCGCGTTCCGCGCGGACGGCGCACGGCTCAGCGCGACCTTCGGCGGGGTGAACGCGCAGCTGTTCCTAGTGAGCAGCTACGGCATTCAGTCCAACACCACGCGCTTTTTCCCCATTCGCTTCGCCAACCACAACGCCTCCGTCAGCGCGCCTGTCGACCAGATGGCGGGGCTGCGCTTACAATACCCGCTGCGCTTCGGTGAGACGCCGATTAATCTGGGCGCGACCTACATGGCGGCGGGCGTCGGGCGCAACCGCGCCTTCGACCATATCACCAACACCGTGCGTACGGATGTGAACCGCGCCGATGTGTTTGCGCTCGACCTCTCGGCGGAGTTCAGCGGGCTGAGCGTCGCGTTCGACTACGCGCAGAGCATCCTGTTGCGCGGCGACAATCGCGTCGTGGGCAGAAACAACACGGCATTCGACATTCGCGCCAGCTACCCCTTCAACGACCGCTGGCGCGGCGCGCTGGGCTATCGCGAAATCGGACCCTACTTCGTCGCGCCAGGCAACTGGGGACGAATCGGCTACCTGTATAACCCGTCCGACCTGAAGGGCACTTACTTCCGTACCGACTACCAAGTCGCCGAGAACCTGAGCGTCGCGCTGGCGGTAGACGCCTACACGGGCACGGCGAAACTGCCCTTCAATCAGGGCTATCAGGGGCGCGACCGCGTGCGGCGCATCCAGCTGGACGCCCACTACCGCTACGCCCCGCGCCTGCGGTTCCACCTCACCTACGAGAATGTCGGCTGGGAAATCAACAGCCTTGCGCTCAACAATCAGCGCGGCAAGCCCGAATGGAACTACCTCACCCTGCGCGCGGTGTATCAACTCGCCGATGACACCGAGCTGAGCCTGCTGTATCAGTATATCAACGCGGACGGCAAGGGCGTCGCGCTACTAAGCGGCGGTCCCAGCCCCACAGGCAACCGCGCGGGCGTGTTCGCCACGCAGGTCGGCTATCGGTTCTAATATCAATCGCGCGTTCAGAGTTCATGAATCGCCCCCCTCCTTCAGGTTCCCCCCGCTTCGCGAGGGGAACCGAGCCACGCGCCCACTCGGTTCCCCCTGCGGGCAGGGGGAACCTCAAGGAGGGGGTTCTCGTTCATTCGTGGTTTTATGAACTTTGGCTCGGCGATTGGTATAATACCAATCGCGCGTCCAAAGTTCATGAATTGCCCCCCTCCTGCAGGTTCCCCCTGCTTTGCGAGGGGAACCGAGCCGCGCGCCCACGCGGTTCCCCCTGCTCGCAGGGGGAACCTCAAGGAGGGGGTCATCAACTGCTGTTTTTTGTGAACTTTGGCTTGGCGATTGGTATAATTGCCCCCCTTCTGCAGGTTCCCCCCGCTTTGCGAGGGGAACCGCGCAAGGGGTTCAGTTCCCCTTACGGCTTACTGGTCTCGTTGCGCGCAGGTTCAGGTTCGGGGCGGTAGTGAATCCCGCGCTCTTTGGGCTGTCCGTGCAGCTCAGGGTGCAGGTACTTGCCCTTGATCGCGTCCTCCTTCTCCTGCTCGGTCTGGTAGCCGTAGCGTTGCACCCACGGGTCGTTGCGGACGGCTTCTATGCGCCATGAGACCTCCTTGCCCGGTGCGCCGCCCGCGATTTTGAAGCGGTTGTTCTGAACCTTGACCGCCACATGCAGGTTGGGCATCGGCGCGCCTACGGGGGTCAGGTGATAGGACGGGTCGCGGTTGATAGCGCCGAAGTAGTCGGGCAGTTGCACCCACGCCTCGCCGCGAGCGTCCAGCACGGCCGTGCCCCGATAGATGTTGTAGGGTTCGGGACCCTCGGCGCAGAAGTGGTTCAGGTAGTGGGTCTCTGGGCGAAGCGGGTGGTCAATCTGGAACGACTTGGTGCCTGTGGCGGCGAGGGTACCGACAGCGTAGACGGCGTGCCCTGCGCCTCCCGAAGGCTCTTCGCCGTGCACCCCATAGGCGTCGGAGGCGCTGCTGGAGGTTCGCGCCCGAACGCCCCACGCGCCGCCGGTGGTCGCGGTCGCCCAGCCGTACACGCCTGTCCCAGAAGGACTGTTGCTCAGACCGTAGACGCCGTAGACGACGCCGCTGGTCGCTGCAGCCAAGCCGTACACGCCCCGACCCGCCGTGCTTTCGCTCAGACCGTAGACGCCGTAGACGACGCCGCTGGTTGCCGACGCCCAGCCGTACACGCCCCGACCATCCGTGCTATTGCTCCGACCATACACGCCGAGGGTGAAGCCGCTGGTTGCCTCAGCCAAGCCGTACACGCCCCACCCAGACGTGCTGTTGCTCCGACCATACACGCCGAGGGTGACGCCGCTGGTTGCCTCAGCCAAGCCGTACACACCTATCCCATCCGTGCTATTGCTCCGACCATACACGCCGTAGACGACGCCGCTGGTCGCGGCCGCCCAGCCGTACACGCCTGTCCCATCCGTGCTATTGCTCCGACCATACACGCCGTAGACGACGCCGCTGTTTGCTGCAGCCAAGCCGTACACGCCCCGACCATCCGTGCTGGCGCTCAGACCGTAGACGCCGAAGGTGATGCCGCTGTTTGCCTCAGCCAAGCCGTACACACCTATCCCATCCGTGCTATTGCTCCGACCATACACGCCGAGGGTGAAGCCGCTGGTCGCTGCAGCCAAGCCGTATACGCCCTGACCCGAAGTGCTGCGGCTCTCGCCGTACACGCCGTAGGTGAGACCGCTGGTCGTAATCGCCCTGCCGAACACACCGACGCCAGAGGTGCTGTTGCTCTGACCGTACACGCCGTAGGTGAGACCGCTGGTCGTAATCGCCCTGCCGAACACACCGACGCCAGAGGTGCTGTTGCTCTGACCGTATATGCCGTAGTTGAAGCCACTGGATGCGTTGGCGACGCCAGACACGCCTACCCCGCTGGTACTGTAAGTTTCGCCTGCCACTGCGGTGGCAGAAACACCAGTAGCACTGTTTAGGACATAGAATGCGTTGCCATTGGGTACACTCGCGTTCCCCGAAAACGGCAGGGTCAAGCCGCCGACATCATCCGCCGCAGGCGCCCACGCGCTGCCGTTCCATTTCAGCACCTGACCATTGCCGGGCGCAGCGTTGGACACCGACCGACCCTGCAACCGCGCCACCGTCGGGTTCGGATAACTCCCCGACAGGTCGCCGCCCGCCGCGCCAATCGGGTTCGCAACCCCCGCCAGTATCGCATAGGGCGTCGGGTTAATCTTCACACGGGGCGACAGCGTCGTGTAGCCGCCCGACCCTGCAGGGCGCACGGCAATCTGCAGGAAGCGGTCGCTGCCGTCCCACACGGTTCCAAAGTCCAAGCTCACGGTAAACAGCCCGTTCTGCACGGGCACATTCGTTAGGGTCTGTGTCGCGCCGACTTGACTGCCGCCCGAGGCAGTCGTCCACAGGCTGAACTGAAAGTCGTGGTTCGCGTTGGCGGGCGTTCCACCCTGACGCAGGTAGCCCTGATAGGTAAACGCGGTACCCTGCGTCACGGCAGATGCCAGAAGACTCAAGAAGCCCAGTAATGCGCCAATCATTCGCATGGTAGTCACCTACAGGATTATAGCCCGTGGGGTCTTACAAAAGTCTTAAAAAAACGCGGGGTTTTCAGGTTCTGCGCGGGAATCGGGGGTTTTGAGGGCGCAATCAGGTATATTTTGGAGTCGCGCCTACCCCGTGCATCACAGGCGGGGGCAGCGGAAGAGGGGAACGCAAATGCGAGGCTTGTGGGGACGCGGGGCGCTGAGCCTGATTGCCATTATGCACGCCCTGCTGGGCTGGGGGCAGCCGATCGAGCGCGTGCCGAACCCGCGCGCGACCGACGGGGGCTGGGTGACCGATATGGCGGGCGTGCTGTCGCCTGAACACAAAGCGCGGCTGAACCGACTGATTGACCAACTGGAGCGCGACACGGGCGCGGAAATCGCTGTCGTCATCCTGCGTCGCACGCAGGGCGCAACCCCCAAAGAGTACGCCACGCAACTGTTCAACCGCTGGGGCGTAGGCAAACGCGAGGCGGACAACGGCGTGCTGATGCTGGTCGCGCTGGGCGACAGGCGCGTGGAAATCGAAACGGGCTACGGCATGGAGGCGATTCTGCCCGACGCGGTCGCAGGCGAGATTCTGGACACGGCAGTCGTGCCGCGTTTCCGCGCGGGCGACATCGCAGGCGGGGTGATCGGGGGCGTGGAGGCGATTGCTGCGCGGATTCGCGACGCGCAGGCGTCAGGCGCGTATGAGCCGACCGCGCCCCACGCGCCGTACAGCCCCCGCGCGGACGACGCGCCGTATATGCCCGCGCCAACGCCCAACCCACTGCCCATCGGGGGACTGCTGTTGCTGGGCGGCGGGGCAATCGGGCTGCTGGCATACGCCCTGCGCGAGCGACCGCCCAAGTGCCCCACCTGCCAACAGCCCATGCGCCTGCTGGACGAACAGGCGGACGACGCCTACCTGGACGAACTCCAACGCGCCGAAGAGCAACTCGGCAGCGTGAACTACCTCGTGTGGCGGTGCGACGCTTGCGAGACGCTCGAAGTCTTCCACAAAGTCGCCCTGCTGAACGCCTACAGTCGCTGCCCTTGGTGCGACGGGCTGACCGTGCGCGAGACGGCGCGCCTTGTGCGCACGCCGACTTACACGCGCACAGGGCTGGAGTTAATCCTGCGCCAGTGCAAAAACCCGCACTGCGACTTCTCGGAAGAGCGCGAGCGCATCTTGCCCAAGCGCGAGCGGTTCGACGACGAGTGGTGGGGACGCACGGGCGGGGGCTGGTCGTCAGGCGGCTGGTCGTCAGGCGGTTGGTCATCAGGCGACTGGTCATCAGGCGGCGGGAGTTTCGGCGGCGGTAGTTCAGGCGGCGGCGGCGCAGGCAGGAGTTGGTAAGATGCACGACGAGAAACTCACCCCCGAACAGGCGCAGGAAGTCATCCGCGAGGCGGTGCGCTTACAGCAGGAGCAGGAGAACGCGATTGATACCCAGACGCTGGAAGCCAGCGCCGCCGAAATCGGGGTAGACCCGCAGCACCTGCGCGACGCGCTGCGCAAAGTGGCGCAGGAACGCCAGCAGCGCGCCCAGCGACTACGCTACTTCCTCATCGCGCTGGGCGTGTGCGCCGCGCTGTTTCTCGTCGGGCTGTTCGCCAGCCAGCGCGCGCTGAGCGCAGCATGGGCGGAAGTGCAACTCAAACGCGCCCAACTGGAAAATGTGCAGCAGCGCAAGGCGAACCTGTTGCCCCGCTTGGAGCAACTGATGCAGCAAGCGAACCAACGGCAGCGCGAGCAACTGCAGACGCTGGCGGACGCCCTGCGCCAGAACCCCGACGCCGCGCGCACCGTCGCCGAGCAACTGCTGCAAGACCCCGCCCTGCAACGCGACTGGCTGGCAGTGCGCCTGATGGACGAAATCACGGGCAGCGAGAACCGCATCGCCGTCGAGCGTCAACGCTTCGAGGAGGCTGCCGCCCGCTACGAACAAACCGCGCGCCGATTCCCAATCAGCCTCATGCGCCCGCTGCTGGGCTACCCGCGCACGGTGGAGCGACCGCAATAAAGACAGGGCGGGTCATCCCCGCCCTGCCGACTCTCCTCTCAGATCGCGTCTACTTCGTTCCTTTCGTACTAATCGCGAAACCAATCCCTACGATGCCCCTTTCAGCAATACCAAACCATCCTACAGCAACTTTTGTGCCAAACGAATCGCGCGGCGCGGTAAAGGAAGCCCACGCGATAGCCGATAATCCCGACTGGAGGTAAGTCCGATGGCATCCCAACAGCGATTTATGGGCTTAGGCAAGAGTCCCGCCTACGACTCGGCGTTGGCATACTTTGAAGAGGAGCGCTACAGCGACGCGATTCCGCTGTTCGAGATGGCGCTGCAGGAGTGCAACGAGCCGACGGTTCAGAAACTGGCGCGGGCGTATCTGGCGGAGTCTTACGCGAAGTTAGGCTACAAGCGCGTCAATCAGGGCGACTGGGCGCGCGCGTATGCCTACTTCACGGCGGCGACCGACTATGCGCCCCAGTACGCCGACTGGTGGTTCCAAGCGGGCTACGCCGCATACAAGCAGGGGCGCTTCGAAGACGCCCAGCGCGCCCTGCAGCAGGCGACGCAGGTGAACCCCAGTTTCGCGCGGGCGTGGTTCCTGACGGGGCTGAACCAGTACGCCAGCGGCGCACGCGAGCAAGGGCTGAATACCCTGCAGCAGTGGGCAGTGCAACTGGGCGTGCTGCCCGAAGCGTTCACAACGGCGGTGAACCTACACAACGAATCGCGCTTCGCGCAGGCGCAGCAGGCGTTCGAACAGATGCTGCAAAGCGTGCAAGACAACTACGCCGAGTATATCCACTGGGGCGACGAGGCGTACCAGCGCGGCGACCTGCAGACCGCCGAGGCGTGCTTCCGCCATGTGCTGAACGCGCGCCCGAACTACGCCGATGTGCGCAACCGTCTCGGCGTCGTGCTGACCGCTCAAGGACGCGACGAAGAGGCGATTGACCAGTTCATCACGGCGATTCGCATCAACCCGCGCTATGTGGAGGCGCACATCAACCTCGCGATTGCCTACCTCGAACTGGGCTACACCGAGCAAGCCAAAGCGCACTACCAGCAGGTGCTGGAGTACGACCCCGACAACCGCGTCGCCCGCGAAGCGTTGCAGCGACTGGCGGCGTAATAAGTGCCTTTGCAGTGAGATTTAGACATAGCCCCCACCCAACCCCTTAAAGGGGTAGGTTTTTTCTCGCGCGGTTAGAATGGCGGGCGGGACGCCCGCGTTCCCAGCGCAGCGCGTGCTGGGAGCGCGAGCGTCTCGCCCGCATGTCAGCAGAAACGCCCTGTTCGGCGGCTCTGCGAGTAGGCACGCCCGCAAAAAACCTACCCTTTTAAGCCACTCAACCCTCCCCGCGTGCGGGGAGGGAGTCGCGGCTCCTCCCCTGTTCACGGGAGAGGTTGGGAGGGGGGCATGTTGAAAAACCAACGCAAAGACACTTATTACATCTCCAGCGCCCCTTGCCCGCCCGACGGCGACACCCGCTCCGCCTGCGCCACGCCCATCAGCAACGCCGCGCTCGGAATCGCGAACCCCTCGCCCCCAAGCAACGCCTCTACCGTGCGCACCTGCAAACGCGGGATGCGCAAGTTGCCCAACGGCGTCGTGTAACCCCCCGCCTGCGCCGCCTCTTGCACCATATCGCGCGTCGGCGGCTCCAGCGTCACGAACAGCCCCAAAGTCGCCCCCTCGCGCTCCAACACGCCCCGAAAGTCTCGGATGTCCTTCACGCTCACCCTGCCGCTCTTGACCTGTATCAGCGCGCGCTTGGGGTCTTTCAGGTCGTCCTTGAAAAACAGCACGCCGTCGATGCCCGTGTCCTTGCCCTTTTTGTCTTGGTAGGGGCGGGCGCGCGGGATGAGACCAATCGCCCACTTCTGGAACTCGTCGCGGTCGTGCTGGGCGAGGGCGCGGGCGTCTTCTACGCTGGTCGGCTCGCCAACGACGCGATAGTCCGTGCCCTCTGTGAGGTCGAACATATCGCTGAGGCGGTACTTGATGAGGGCAATCGCAAGGTGCGTGATGTCGGTGCCGATCCAGCGTCGGTTGAGTTTCTGGGCGGCGACAATCGCCGTGCCGCAGCCGCAGAACGGGTCAAGCACGGTGTCGCCCTCGTTGCTGGAGGCTTGGATGATGCGCTCCAGCAGGGCGATGGGTTTTTGTGTTGGGTAGCCGAGACGCTCGCGGGCATGCGCCCCGATTGGCTGAATATCCGTGATGACATCTTGTATCGGGTTGCCCTCGCTCATCTCTAAGTAGCGTTTGTAGCGTGGCACGCGCCCCCGCGCGGGCCATACGATGTACCCCGCGCTGTCCAGTAAGTCCAGTTTCTCCTGCACGCTCATCTGCTGGCGCGCTCCTTGCCCACCAGTTGCTCCACAAGCGGCTGCGGCACTGCCCAGTGCCTGCCAACCTGCGTGGGGTCAACGCCCCGCCACGGCTTGCCCGAATCGCCTTGGGTGATCCCTGCCCCCGTGAGTGAAACAAGTTGGTAGCGTCCGCGCTCATCTGTGTAGCGGTAGAACCCCTCGATGTAGTCCTTGTCTAGCGGCTCATAGACGCGGTTCCAGAGGTACTGGTCGCTCTTGGTGTTGAACAGGATAATGTCGTGGACGGGTCCCCAGCGTTTCGCGCCGCCGTGTGCGCCTGTCCGCTTCCACACAATCTCGTTCCGAAAGTTGCGCGCCCCGAAAATCACATCCAGCATCACCTTCAGGTAGTGGCTCGCCGTCGGGTCGCAGTGCAAATACAAACTCCCCGTCGGCTTCAGCACGCGATGCAACTCCACAAGGTGCGGCGCCATCATCACCAAGTACGCCGTCAGGTCGTTCCGCCCCAGCGTGCGCACGAACCCCTTCACCAACTCTACCAGCGCGGGCTTGGGGCAGGTCTGGCAGAACTCGTCGTAGGCGCGCTCGCTCTACTGCCAAGTGTCGGTGAAGGCTTTGATTTGCCCCTGCGCGGGTTCGCCCGACTGCTCCCGAAACAGCAGGTTATAGTCGCGGTTGCTGTTGAAGGGCGGGTCGAGGTAGACGAGGTCGATGCACTCGTCGGGCAGGTACTTGCGCATCACCTCCAGATTGTCGCCGTAGTAAAGGGTGTTGCTGGGCATGTGAGGATTGTACCATGCGCGACCTGTCGCCCCGCCTCCCCTTGCATAACCTCACAAACCTGTGGTATAATAGAAGTACCCTTCAGAAAGGAGGCACTATGGCGATGAAGCGAATGACGGTTGTTTTGGTCGTTGCGCTGGCGGGCGCACTGATGAGCGCCAGCGCGCAGGTGTCGTTTCGGCACCTCAAGAGCGTAGACCTTTCGTCGTACTTCCCCACGGGCGGACAGCAGGGCGAATTGGCGTCCGATGTCGCGTTCGACGGGGCGAACCTGTATATCGCGGGGATGTCCACCGCAAACTCGCTGGCGGAACCTGTCGGCGTACTCAAAATCTCGAATGTGCTCTCGCTGGATGTGAACGCTTGGGGCTACACGCAGCTAATTACGCTGACCCAAGCGGGGCAGAGCCGCTGTAGTTATGTCGTCTACCGCGACGGCTTCCTGTATTTGGGCACGGGGCTGGGTGACAGCTCGAATCAAGCAGCGAACACGGGCATCCGCAAGTACGACGCGCAGACGGGCACGCAAGTGTCGGACTGGAACGGCACGGGCGTCGTGCTGCCGAGCGATTTGAGCAACTCCAGCCGCGCCGAGTGCATCGAGATTGACCCTGGCTATCAGGGCAGCGGCGCGTCGCTGGCGGTGCTGGCGCGCGGGCGTGGCATCATCTTCCGCCGCAGTTTCGCCGACGGCAGCGCGCTGCCGAACATCCTCAGCATCCCCTCGCGCGACTGTCAGGGCGGGCAGACCACCACGGGCATGCGCGACATCACCTTCTCGCCCGAAGGCGACGCCTACCTGCGCGTGGACAACAGCATCTTCTACGCCCCGCGCACGGCGGGCAACACCGTGCAAGACGGGCGCGCCTGCCGAATCTTTAACTTCAGCGGCGACGATGTCTTCCAAGTGCTGATTAACATCCACTACCTGCGCACTTCGGCGGGCAACTATCTTCTCTACAACCGTCGCGGCACCCCCACTCCCCTGAACAAAATCTTTGTTGCGACGGGTTCAGGCGCGACTTGGCAGGACTATGCGGAACTCACGGGCGACGAGCCGTTGCCCAACGGCAGCACGCCCAACCTGTTTAGCGGCAATATCTTCAACTTCACCAGCGGGTTCGGTCCCGACCCGTCGCAGGGCGATGTAAACCTGGACGGGATTGTGGACGACGCTGACCTGCTGGCGATTCTGTTCGCGTTCGGTTCCAGCGACGCGGCGGTGGATGTCAACAGCGACGGGACTGTGGACGACGCCGACCTGCTGACCGTGCTGTTCAACTTCGGCAGCAGCCCGCAGGCGCAGTACCTGTTCGTGCTGCACAGCACTATCGGCACGGATCGGCTGGACATCTATCGCGTGGATGTGAACTAAGCCCTCACCCCCTTTGTCCCCCTCTCCCATGATGTGGGAGAGAGGAGCCGCGCGCCCAACTCTTGGAGTGCGGAAGCTTCGCTTCCGCACTCCAAAGTTTGCCCTGTGCGTCGCCCCCCTGCGAGCAGGGGAACCTTAACGAGGGGGGTCAATTTCACCCGCGCTGGTCGATAGGCACGAACTGCAGGTCGCGCGGTCCGTTGTAGTCGCTGCGCGGGCGGATGAGGCGGTTGTTGTCGTGCTGTTCGATGATGTGTGCTGACCAGCCCACAATGCGCGCCGCTGCGAAAATCGGCGTGTAGAGCGGGATAGGGATGCCCATCATGTAGTAGATCGCCGCGGCGGGGAAGTCCACATTCGGGTAGAGGTTCTTCTCGCGCAGCATCACGCGCTCCATCGTCTCTTGGATTTGGTAGAGGTCGGTGCGCCCTGTCTGCTCGGCGACTTGGCGCACATAGTCTTTGAGGATGACCGCGCGGATGTCGCCCGTTTTGTATTCGCGGTGTCCGAAGCCCATGATACGCGCTTTTTGGGCGAGTTTGTCCAGCACCCACGCTTCGGCGCGTTCGGGCGCGCCGATGTCGAGCATCGCTTCCATCGCGGCTTCGTTCGCGCCGCCGTGCAGGGTGCCGCGCAGTGCGCCAATTGCGCCCGCCACCGCCGAATAGATGTCCGCCAGCGTGGAGGCAATCACCCGCGCCGTGAAGGTGGAGGCGTTGTAGCCGTGTTCGGTGTAGAGGATGAAGGTGAGGTTCATCACCTGCGCGTGCAACGGTTCAGGCTCGCGGTCAAACAACATGTAGAGGAAGTTGGCGGCGTGCCCCAAGCGCGGGTTCGGCTTCACAGGCTCCTGCCGTTGCAGGATGCGGTAGCCGTTGGCGACCAGCGTCGCCATGCTGGCGGTGAGGCGGATTGCCTTTTTGAGGTTCGCCTCGTGCGAGTGGTCGTCGGCGTGGGGGTCGAGCATGCCCAGCGCGGCGATGCCCGCCTGCAGCGCCGCCATCAGGTTGCCCCGATGGGGCAGCGCGCGCAGCACGGCGTAGACCTCGGCGGGCAGCTCGCGGTCGGCGACCAGCTCCGCCTTGAACGCCTCCAGCTGGGCGCGGGTCGGCAGCGCGCCCATCAGCACCAGGTAGGCGACCTCCTCGAATTCGCAGTGTTGCGCCAAGTCGCGAATATCGTAGCCGCGATAGATGAGGCGGTTCTCGGCGGCAATCACATCCGAAATCGCGCTGACGCCCGCCGTCACGCCTTCCAAGCCTGGACGATAGGGAACAATCTCTTTATCGCTCATCGTTGCCTCCAAATCTGTGGCGACTTCGCCTGTGTCGCGCGTATAGGATACCCTATCGACACCCCGCGCCGAACTGGAACAACACCTCCAGCAGGTCGGCGTCGTCCACTGTGCTATCGCCGTTCACATCGGCGTCCAGCAAAGAGCCTGACCGTCCGAAGTCGAACAGCACGCGCAGCAGGTCGGCGTCGTCCACGCAGCCGTTGCGGTCGATGTCGGCGCGCAGCAGCGACTGCTCCGTGTTGAGCGCGTAGGCGACGCGCACGGTCGCTGTAGTGAACGGCTGCAGTTGCAGCGTCCACTGGTACGCGCCCGTGAAGTCGCCCTCGAAGGGCAGGTCGCCGTCGGTCAAATCGTCCGCCTGGGCGTTCGTTAGCCGATCGATAATCTGCGGGTGCGGGGCGACTTGCCAGTGCGTGTAGGGTACAAGCGCGCTGAAGCGGCAGAAGTCGTTGAGGGTCTCCACGCGAATCTGTTCGCCCTCCCAGCGTGCCTGATTCGTCGTCGCGCCGCTGAGGTCGATGTCGGCGTAGTGATACAGGTGGATTACGCGCGGGCTGAACTGGAAGTTGATTACGAGCAGGTCGGCGTACAACACGCTCTCGCCGTCCGCCGTCGCGCGGAGGTCGTACTGCTTGGCGAGGATGAGCCCCTCTTCGAGGTACGCCATCATCACATGGTCGGGCGTCGCTTGGTCGTAGTAGTAGAAGTTGCTGGGCGCAAGTTCGCGCGTGTGCGTCCCCTCCACGCGATACCACCAGCCCATTTGGTAGAGGTGGTCTCTGCCGTTATGCAGCCAGTCCGCGTTGTTGAACGGGTTGCGGGTGGGGCTGCCGCTGAGCCGTCGCAGGCGGAACTCGGCGTTCGCGCTTTGCAACACAATCTCGCTGGGCAGCGGAGCGCTCACGCGCAACCGATAGTAGCCGCCCCAGAAGGCGTAGCCGCGCACGAACACATAGTAGGTTCCGCGCGGCGCAAGTGGAATCTGCACCTCCGACGCGCCAGGGTTCATCGGATCCCACTCCGAGTCGTCGTTGTCGTAGGTCTGTCCGTTGGGCGCGACAACGCGAATCTGTGTATCCACATAGGTCTGCGTGCGAATGGTCAGCGTCTGCCCCGTGTTGTCCAAATCAAACCGATAGACATCGATGTCGCCCCCGCCGTAACTTAGGAAGCGGTACTCCTGCGTAATAATCTCGCCGCCAGAGAGCCGCCCCAAATATATGGAACGCTCAGGGGTGTCGTTCGGCTCGGTGGGGTCCTGGTCGGGCGCGACAGTGCCTGGAAAGACGCGCAGGGCATAGCGGGCGCGCCCCAGATTGAAGTAGTAGGCGACCTCCGCGATGTAGGTTCCCGCCTCCAGATTCACCGTGACGCCCGACGCGAGTCGGTTCAGGCGCGTGTCGGAGTTGCCGTCGTTGTCATTCTCGGCAATTAGTGCGCCGCTGGCGTCATAGAGGCGCAGCGTTGTATCGAGGTTCGTGTCCACCCGTATCGAGTAGGTTCCCGCTTGCGCCACTTGGAAGCGGCAGCAGTCGCGTTCGCCGACGGGCAACAGCATCGCGTCCCAGACCACGAAGCCGCGCGCGCGGTTCACAGACGCGTCGATGACCTGCGGCGCGCTCAGACTGTCGTTCGGCTCCTGTTCCAAGTAGGGCGTCATCTGCACTTGCGCCAGTGCGCACGCAAGAGTCGCGCTAATCCCTGCCAAAAAGGCTGCCTTTCGTCGCATAGTAGCCTCCAAAGTGAGGTGAGTGGGTTTATCGAGCCGCATGCACTTTTGAGATGCGGCGCAGACGCTCTTTCGCTCCGCTCAGTAGCAGTCCTAATCTCTATGACTTTGCAGGGCGCGATTGCCGCGCCCTGTCGTATGCCAACTTTATGAGGCGCGTTCCCGTTCCTGTTGCACCAGCACGCGCCGTAAGATTTTACCCGACGGCGATTTCGGGATTTGCTCCACGAACTCGATGCGTCGGATTTTTTTGAATGGGGCGACGCGCGCGGCGACATACGCCATCAGTTCCTCGTCGGTTGCCGCGCCTTTGAGGACGACGAACGCTTTGGGCACTTCGCCCGCTTCGGGGTCGGGGCTGGGGATGACCGCCGCGTCCGCAACCGCGGGATGGGTCAGCAACACCGCCTCCAACTCGGCAGGCGCAATCTGCAGCCCTTTGTATTTGATCATCTCTTTCACGCGATCGACGATGTAGAAGTAGCCGTCCTCGTCGACATAGCCGACATCGCCCGTGCGCAGCCAGCCGTCGGGCGTGAGGGTTTGCGCGGTCGCCTCAGGGTTGTTGAGGTAGCCCTTCATCACCTGCGGTCCGCGAATCCAGATTTCGCCCTCCTCGCGTATGCCGAGCGGGTTGCCCGTCTCCAGGCTCACGACGGCGCACTCGGTGTTGGCAATCGGCACGCCCGCCGAGCCGAGTTTGATGCGCGCGGGGTCTTCGGGGTTCACATGCGTCACGGGGCTGGTCTCGGTCAGCCCGTAGCCCTGCAGCACGATGCAGCCGATGCGCTCCGCGCACGCCTGCGCCAACTCCGCGCTGAGCGGCGCCGCGCCCGACATGATAATCCGTAGGTGCGACAGGTCGTAGTTGTCCACAATCGGGTGCTTCGCCAGCGCGAGGATAATCGGCGGCACGAGGTTCGCCCGCGTGATCTGGTAGTCCTGCAGAATCTTGAGGAACTGCTCCAAGTCGAACCGAGCCATCGTGACGATCGTCATGCCCTTATACAGGCACAGGTTCAGGATGACCAGCATGCCGTAGATGTGATAGAACGGCAGCACGGCAATCGCACGCTCATCTGGCTGTAGGTTCACGCCCGACCCGAGCACCTGCACCATGTTCGCCACGAGGTTGCGGTGGGTGAGCATCACGCCTTTGGGCAGCCCCGTCGTGCCGCTGGAGTAAGGCAGCACGACCAGGTCTTCAGCGGGGTTGAGGGCGACTTCGGGCGGTTCGGCGTCGGCGAGCAGTTCGGTGAACGGCGTTGCGCCGTCGCCCTCGCCAATCACGAACACCTCCTGCACGCCCGCCTGCTGCGCCGCAGGAATCGCCTTCTCCAGCAGCGGTCCGACCGTGATGAGGAACTTCGCGCCCGAATCGCGCAACTGGTACGCCAACTCGTCGGCGGTGTAGAGCGGGTTCGCGGTAGTGACCACGCCGCCCGCCAACGCGACGCCGTGATACGCCAGCGGGTATTCAGGCAGGTTCGGGCTGTAGAGACCGACCACTTCGCCTTTGCGCAGCCCGCGCTTGGCAAGGTTGCCCGCCACGCGCCGCACGCCCCCATACAACTGCGCGTAGGTAAGTGTGCGCCCCGTGTGCCCGTCGATCATCGCGGGCTTGTCGCCGTACTGCAACGCATGCTGATAGACCATCTGGGCGACCCCAACCTCGGGAATCGCCACATCCGCATAAGGACTCTTGAACACCATCGCCGTACCTCCGCTTGTCATATATGCTAAAAACTGCACATTTCCTGCATGGCTAACGGGTACAATTTGAGCGTGATCCTGGTGATTGGCGGCGCGGGCTACATCGGCTCGCACATGGTCAAGTACCTGCAGCACAAAGGCGAGTCGGTCGTCGTGCTGGATAACTTTTCGACGGGGCATCGCGGCGCGCTGAGGGGCGCAACGCTGGAGCAGGGCGACCTGCGCGACTTGGAGACGCTGCTGCAGGTGTTCCGCAAGTATCCCATCGAGTGCGTGATGCACTTTGCGGCGTATATTTTCGCGGGCGAGTCGATGCGCGACCCCGCGAAGTATTACGACAACAATGTGCTGGGCTGCCTGCGGTTGATGGAGGCGATGCGCATCGGGGGCGTGTCGCAGATGATTTTCTCCTCCACGGCGGCGGTCTACGGCGAGCCTGTGGAGGTTCCTATCCCCGAAACGCACCCGCTTGCGCCCGCGAACACCTACGGCGAGACGAAGCGCGTGATGGAGGGCATGCTGCGCTGGTACGGGCAGGCGTATGGCATCCGCTCGATTGCGCTGCGCTACTTCAACGCGGCGGGAGCAGACCCCGACGGCGAACTGGGCGAAGACCACCGCCCCGAAGAGCATCTGATTCCGCTCACGCTGTTTGCCGCGCTGGGCAGGCGCGAGTCGATATCCGTATTTGGCACAGACTACGACACGCCCGACGGCTCGTGTATTCGCGACTATGTGCATGTGTGGGACTTGTGCGAGGCGCACTACTTGGCGTTGGGGCGACTGCGGGCGGGCGCGCCCAGCGATGTGTATAATCTCGGCAACGGGCAGGGCTACTCGGTGCTGGAGGTGATTCGCGCCGCAGAGCAGGTGGTCGGCAAGCCGATTCCGACGGTGTACGCGCCGCGTCGCGCGGGCGACCCTGCGCGGCTGGTCGCCTCGTCCGAGAGAGCCAAGCGCGAACTCGGCTGGCAGCCGCGCTACCCCGCCTTAGAGACGATGATCGAACACGCCTACCGCTGGTTCCTTGCGCACCCGCACGGGTACGGCTAAGCGCGGCAGGTTTCACAACTCGTAGTTGCTCGCCGTCAGGTTAAACTCCAGCCGTTTGCCCGCGCGCTCGACGGTCAGTTTCAGCGGTCGCCCGACGCGCGTGTAGGAGAGCCGATCGACCAGCTGCTTCTCCGTCCAGTTCGCAGGCGACTGCCCGTCGATCAGCACGATTTTGTCGCCTGCCTTGACGCCTGCCATATCTGCATCGGACATCGGCATCACCCAGCGCACGATGAGGTCTTTGCCCTGCTTGCGCCACCAGATGCCGTAGCCCGCGTTGTCCGCGGCGCGCTCCGACGCCGTGTTCGGCTGCCACACCATCACCTCGCGGAAGTAGTTGTAGGTCACCTTGTAGTGGCGCATGATCGGCACGCCCAGCAACCCGTGGCGCGTCATCAGCGCGGTCACCGAATCGGAACGCGCATTCTCCGAGAGTTTATGGTAGGCGTACACCGAGTTGAACTGCAGCGGTCCCAAGCGCATGCGGTTGATACGGTACACGCGCAGGTCGCCCGTGAAGAAGCTGTATTCGTCGCCCTCGAAGAACTCACCCAACCGTTTGTACCACTGCTCGATGGTCATCGCGGGTCCGTCCGCCTTGTCGTGCCTGTAGGATGGGGGCAGCAGGTTGGTGGACGCGCCCGTGTCGACTATCATTCGAATCGGCTGCTCTTTTTGCCCGACGGTCATGGTGACCATCACATGGTCGCCCGCCATCTCGAAGGGGATGACTGTGCCTTCGGGCAGTGGGGCGTCGTGCGGCTCGAAGGTGATGGTGCGCTCAGCGAAGTTGACGGTGGTCTGGAACGCGGCGATGGTCTCGCGCCCCAGTAGCCCAATCACGCGCTTGCCCTCGATGGTGTCGTCGCCGACAGGGGTGCGCCAGACCGCCCCGCCGCTAATCACGATATCGCGCACTTCCGCCTCGCCCACCTTGAGGCTCTTGACCCGCACGCGATACGACGGGAACGCCCCGTACACCATCGTCGCCCAGTAGTCGCTGTTGGGAATCCGCTCCAGCCCCGCCTCTTTCACGATGGAGTCGTCGATCCAAGTGCTGGACGCGCCCGTGTCGTAGATAATCCAGTAGGGACCCTTGCCGTTGAGCCAGATTTGCACATAGAGCGAGTTGGTGCTGAACTTGAAGGGCACTTTGACGGGCAGGTTGTCGCGCACGGTGGGCGGGGTTCCGTGCGGGGGTCGCTGGAACAGCGCGTCGGCGAGCTCGGTCTGCGCGTCGACGGCGGTCATCACATAGGTCGCTGCCTGCCTGCCGTCTACATACATGCGCGTCTCGATGGGCATCGTGACCTCGCCCTGCGGGGTCTGCACGGCGCGCTGCCCGTGATAGACCACCCCGACGCGACTGATTTTGTCCGTCTCGTAGTCCACCTGCTGGTACTCCATGCCGACGATTTGGTTCTGCTCGTTGAGGAAGCAGTGCAGTTTGTTGTCGGGCTTTTGGGGCAGGTGGCGTTGGTGGTCGGGTTCGGGCAGTTGTACGGTGATTCGGTAGGCGGGGCGTCCGTCGGGCAGTTTGCTGTCCTCGCCGCCGACGAGCGTCCCGACCGAGAGCCAGTGCGGGATCAGCACGAAGTGCGTATACAGCGTGTCCTTGACGGCGGCTTCGTCCTCTTGGGCGATGCTGGAGCTGAGGTACTCGTTTTTGCGCCAGCCCTTGCTGCCGTCGAAGCCCGTGATGAACTCGTCGTCGCCGTAGCGGATTTCGGTGAGCCGCTTGGTCTCTTTGATATACAGCGTGCGCTTGGCAGCGCTTTTGCCGCCGTACTCGCTGGTGATGTCGTAGTTGATTTTGACGCCGCGCTGGGTGAGGGCGCGATAGGCGTCGCCGCCGTGCTGGGCAATCGCCTGCTGGAACCGCGTCGCCGCGTCGTTGCCCAACGCGCACCCAAGGAGCAGTAGGAACCCAATAACCCCAGAAAGCCGATGCATCGCAAAACCTCCAGCGTAGATAATACCCGAATCCGTAGCGTGCGGGGCGCGGCTGACCTATCGGGTATACTTTGGGCGATGACCGACCCGCTGGTGATTGCTGGCAAGCCGTTCCGTTCGCGCCTGATGGTGGGCACGGGCAAGTATCCTGACCCCGACACGATGCGCCGTGCGATTGAAGCGTCAGGCGCGGAGATCGTCACGGTCGCTCTGCGCCGCATCGACTTGGACGCGCCGAAACGCTCAATCTTGGACGAGCTGGACTGGAGCCGCTACCAGATTCTGCCGAACACGGCGGGCTGCCGCACGGCGGAGGAGGCGGTGCGCGTGGCGCGACTGGCGCGCGCGATGGGGCTGAGCGACTGGATCAAGGTCGAGGTCGTGCCCGACCCGAAGTACCTGCTGCCCGACCCCATCGGCACTTACGAGGCGTGCAAGGCGCTGGTGGACGAGGGCTTCGTGGTGCTGCCCTACATCCCCGCCGACCCCGAGCTGGCGAAGCGGTTGGAGGCGATGGGCTGCGCGACGGTGATGCCCCTTGCCGCGCCGATTGGCACAGGGCAGGGCTTCGCCGTCGGGCTGGAGCCGATACGGATTATCGTCGAGCAGGCGCAAGTGCCCGTGGTGGTGGACGCGGGGCTGGGCGCGCCGTCGGAAGCCGCGCTGGCGCTGGAAATCGGCTGCGACGCCGTGCTGGTCAACACCGCCATCGCCAAGGCGCAAGACCCTGTTTTGATGGCGGAGGCGTTTCGGCTGGGCGTGGAGGCGGGGCGGATGGCGTACCGCGCGGGGCGCATCCCGAAACTGCCCTACGCCTCCGCCTCCAGCCCGCTGGAAGGGATAGTGGGGTCTAACCCCTGAACTGAACAGACACCCTTTCCGCGTGCGGTGGGGGATTACACTAACTGCGCTGCCAGAGTTCGCAAAAGTGAGCGGTTGAACCCCCTCCTTCAGGTTCCCCCTGCGAGCAGGGGGAACCGAGTCTGGGTGGTTCCCCTCGCGAAGCGGGGGGAACCTAAAGGAGGGGGGCGATTATGAACTCAATAGTATTATGCCGAACCCGACACTGATGTTGGTGCTGCCCTACACGGCGCAGACCGACCCTGCGCGGGCGGTGTGGGTCGCCGAGCGCGCGCTGCAGGGCGGGGTGAACTGGGTGACGCTGCGCGTGCGCGAGTTGCCCGCGCGCCTTGCGCTCGATGTCGCCCTCGAACTGCGCCGCCTCACGCGGGCGCACGGCGCATGGCTGGGCGTGAACCCGTACCCTGCGCCGGCGGAGTGGGCACAAGCCGACGCGCTGCACCTGCCCGAAGCCGCGCCGCCCTACACCCCGCCCGACCCGATGTGGCTGGGCAGGTCAGTACACAGCGTGGACGCCGCGCAGCGCGCCGAAGCCGAAGGCTGCCGCTACCTGCTGGTCGGCGCGATGTTCCCTACCGCCAGCCATCCTGACCAACCGCCTGCGGGCATCCCGCTGCTGCGCGCCGTGCGCGAAGCCGTATCAATCCCGCTGATTGCGATTGGGGGCATTACCCCAGAGCGCGTCGCCGCATGCGTGCAGGCAGGGGCGCAGGGCGTCGCCGTGCTGTCAGGAATCACGGACGCGCTCGACCCCGCCGACGCCGCTACACGCTACTGGGCGGCTTTGCGCGCGTGTGCAACTTGATGTTCAGCACCTCCACCGCCAGCGAGAACGCCATCGCGAAGTAGGTGTAGCCCTTCGGGATTTTGTAGCCGAACCCCTCGCCCATCAGGTTGAACCCAATCAGCACCAGAAACGCCAGCGCCAGCACCTTCAGCGACGGGTGCGCGTCAATCACCCGACTGACGCTGCCCGCGAACGCCATCATAAACACAATCGCAATCAGCACAGCGACAATCATCACCCACAACTCGCGCGCCAGCCCCACCGCCGTAATCACCGAATCGACGGAGAACACCAAGTCCACCAGCACAATTTGGAAGACAGCCAGCCCGAAGGTGAGCCGCTTGGGAACCTTGACCCCGCTCTGCGCGACTTCGATTTTGTGGTGAATCTCGTAGGTCGCCTTGCCCATCAGGAACAGCCCGCCTGCAATCAGAATCAGATCGCGCCCTGAAAACTCGTTGCCCAGCACGGCAAACAGCGGCGATTCCAAGCGCATAATCCAAGTAATCGAGAGCAGGAACACCAAGCGCAGCAGGAACGCCAGACTCAACCCAATAAACCGCGCCTTCGCCCGCTGTTCAGGCGGCAACTTGTCGGTCAGAATGGAGATGAAGACGATGTTGTCGATCCCCAGCACAATCTCCAGCGCTGCGAGCGTCAGTAGCGCGACCAATGCTTCCATGCCGATGTGTGATTATACCCGTCGGGGTATCCTATGGGCGTGCGCTGGCAGATTTTGGGCGAGTCGGAGCGTCCGCGTTCGGGCGCGTTTGTGGCGGTTGCCGTCGTCAGAGACGACATGACGGCGACGCTGGTGCGCGACCACCTGCGCCTGCACGGAATCGCCGCGAACTACCCGCCAACAACCCATGTCTGGCGCATGAGTGAGACCTACCTTTGGGTTCCCATCGACGATGAGGCGGATGCGGTGGCGTTGTTGCGCCAGTTGGCGCAGGAGTGGTACACGGAGCCGTAGATGCGAGTGGCGGTGATTGGCGCGGGTTCGTGGGGCACGGCGTTGGCGTGGCTGCTGGGGCAGAAGGGATTGCCCGTGTACCTGTGGGGGCGCGACGCGGAGCAGATTGCCCGCATTGCCGCCGAGCGAGTCAACCGTCGCTACCTGCCCGAAGCGCGCCTGCCCGACACGGTTGCGCCCACCACCGAGACCGCCCCGTTGCAGGCGTGCGCGGTTTGGGTGCTGGCGGTTCCGTCGGGCGCGCTGCGCGAGGCGTTGCGCCTGTGCCCGCCGCCCGACGCCACGCTGATTATCGCCGCCAAGGGGCTGGAGCCAGACACGGGCAAACTGCTGACGCAGGTGGTGTGCGAGGCGTCGGGCAACCGCGAGGCGCACACGGCGGTGCTGTCGGGACCGAACCTCGCGGTGGAGTTGGTGCGCGGTGCGCCGACCGCCAGCGTCGCTGCCTCCCGTAGCCTCGCCTGCGCCGAGCAGGTGCAGGAGTTGCTGATGACCCCGCCCATCCTGCGTGTCTACACCAGCGACGATGTGGTCGGCGTGGAGTTGGGCGGCGCTCTCAAAAATGTGTACGCCATCGGCGCGGGGATCAGCGACGGGCTGGGCTTTGGCGACAACACGAAGGCGACGCTGCTGACGCGCGGGCTGGCGGAGATGATGCGCTTCGGCGCGGCGATGGGCGCGCGCCCCGAAACCTTCATGGGGCTGACGGGCGTGGGCGATTTGTTCGCAACCGCCGTGAGCCGCTTGAGCCGCAACTACCGCTTCGGCAGGGCAATCGCCGAGGGCAAGACCGCCGACGAGGCGCGCGCCCTGCTGGGTCAGGTCGCCGAGGGCTACCCGACCGCGCTGGCGGCGCAGACGCTGGCGGCGCAACTCGGCGTCGAGATGCCCCTGCTGCACGCGATTGCCGACATCCTCACGGGCAGGCGCGCGATCCCCGACGCGCTGCAAGGCTTGATGACCCGCCCGCCCAAGGGCGAGCGCGAGTTCCGCTTCACCGCGCTGTAGACGCCAGCGGGCACTCGACGCGTACGACGCCCGCGCGGTCGTGGCGAGCCGTCAGGCGCACCGTGCCGCCTTGTGGCGCATGCACGACCCACTCCACCTTCGCGCGGTCGTCGGTTGTGTCCGTATTCCACACGCTGGCGGCGGACGGCTTGTAGGCGCGCCCTTCCAGTTGCCCCAACTCCTCGCGCGGCTTGCCCAGCTGCAGCGTCGCCCCGTCAGGCAGCTCGATCTCGGCAATCACCCCGCGCACGAGCTTCTTCTCCAACGCCTTCTTGGTGATGTAGGTCGGCAGCCAGCCCGTGTTTTGCACCACCAAGCGCACCTTGTAGAGCGCGTCGCCCAACGGCTCCACCGTCGCCTCGTACACCGCCAGCTTCGGCGCAATCAGCAGGTGCCACACCAGCCAGTCGGGGAACAGCGCGACCTCCTTCTCCAGAAACTCAGGCGGCGGGTTGCGCCACGCATACAGCATATCCCAGCCGCCGAGTTCCACCCTACCCAGCTGCGGATGCTCGAACGGATACCAGTCCACATAGCCCCTGCCGCCCAGCACTTCGTCGCTCCACCTCAAAAGCTTCAGGTCGTCCTCGACGGGATGCTCGCGATACCAGTCGATAAACTTGAGGTCGGTGATGCCCGCCTGCTGTTGGGGGCTCCAAATCTCCACCGTCCACGCGAACACGCCCCTGTGGTCGTACATCCAGTCGTCGAACACGCCTGAGATGTATTCCTTTGGGTGGTACTTGAAGTCGTGATAGACCGAGATATTGGGGTAGCCCGTGATTTCGGTGCCCTTCGCGCCGATTTTCTGGTAAGTCCACAGGTCTTCGGCGGGGAAGGCGTCGTCAGGTTGGTGGCTGTAGGGGCGCAGCAGCACGCCGCTCCAAGTGTGGAAGGTCACTCCGCCCGTGATGTTGGGGTGCTTGGCGATGAAGTCCACAATCGCGCGCACCTCTGGCTCGGAGGTGGGGTAGGGACCCGCGCCGCTCTGTTCGTGTTCCTGCCGCCAGTTGCTGGGGAAGTTGCGGTTGAGGTCTAAGCCCTCTTTTCTGGGCTGGATAGTGAGGATGGCGGGGTCGAACGGCTCGTCGAATCTGCCTTCGGGCAGGATGCGGTAGTATTCGCCGCCCACTTCGTCGGGGTCGCGCCGAATCATCAGGCGCGGTTCGTCGGGATGTTTTTTCCAGTTGCCGTTCGGGTCGCGGATGCGCATCATCAGTATGCGTCCGTCGCCGTCGATGTCTTCGGTCACCAGCCCGCCGATGGGGTCTTCGTCGTAGGGGTAGGGTCGCGTGCTGGAGCGGATGATTTTCGGCTTGTCCGCCAGCGCCCACTCCGCGCCGTCGGGGTTCACGCGCGGGCACACATAGAACGCGCGCGTGTCCAAGCAGCGCGTGATTTTCTCGTGTGACCCGTACTCGCGCGTGAGGCGGTGAATCAGGTACAGGCATGCGGACGAGGGTGAGACTTCGCTCGCGTGAATGTTGCCGTCCACCCACAGCGCGGGCTTCTCCTCGGCGGGACCCGTTGCGAAATTCGTCAGGGTCAGCAGCCAGATGTCGCGCCCCTCGTAGCTTTTGCCGATGCTCTCGATGCGCACGAGTTGCGGATACTCCTCAGCGAAGGCATGCAGAATCCGCGTCAGTTCGTCATACCGATAGTAGGCGTCGAAACGCACTTGTGGCATAGTCGTTCTCTCCTATATGTCAGGCGCGCGTTGCGCCTCAATTGTGAAGCTTAGCCCCATCGCGCTAATCGTCCCTGTGAGGCGGTCGCCCGCGACGGTCGCGTTCACGGTTAGGCTCATCCCGCTCACCTCCAGCGTGATGGTGAGCGTGTCGCCGTCGGGCGCGGCGATGCTGAACTCCTGCGCGCCCAGCGGCGTCTCCAGCGTGCCACGCAGCTGGTTGCCCTCCTGACGGATGCGCAGGGTGAACGGCACGCCTTCGGGAGGCAGCGGGTCGCCGCCGGTGATCGTGCCGCGCCAAGTGCCTGCAAAGCGCGTCGGCGCACTCGGTTGCGGCGCGTCGGATGAGCGCTCCGACGGCTCCTCGCGCTTGCGCTCGTCGAACACCGACTCGGCGCGCAGCCCCTTCAGGTACTCCTGACGCTCGCGCTCCAGTTCCTCGCGCCAAGCGCGGTCGCGCTCACGGTCGAAATACAACACGCCGTCGACGAAGGTCTTCTCGCATACGGCGTAGCCGCTGAGCGGGTGGTCGCTCCAGAGCGCAAGGTCGGCGTGCTTGCCGACTTCGATGGAGCCGACATAGCGTTCGACGCCGAGCTGCTTGGCGACATTGAGCGTCACGAACTTGAGCGCGTCCACTTCGGGCACGCCGCCGTACTTGACCGCTTTGGCAGCTTCGGTGTTCATGCGTCGCGCCAGCTCGTTGCTGTCGGAGTTGAAGCTCACCACCACCCCGCGCTCCCACATAATCGCGCCGTTGTGCGGGATGGCGTCGTACACTTCGATTTTGTACGCCCACCAGTCGGAGAACGACGACGCGCCCGCGCCGTGTCGGGCGATCTCGTTGGCGACCTTGTAGCCCTCCAGCACATGTTGCAGCGTGCCCACACGCACGCCGAACTCCTCGCACACGCGCAGCAGCATCAGAATCTCGTCTTGGCGGTAGCTGTGGCAGTGAATCAGCCGCTTGCCCTCCAGGATTTCGACCAGCGCGTCCAGTTGCAGGTCGCGTCTGGGCGGCAGCGGGCGCTTGCCCTGTCGGTACTCCTGCCAGTGGCGTTTGTAGTCCAGCGCGGCGAGGAACCGCTCGCGCATCACCTGTTCCACGCCCATGCGCGAGGCGGGGTAGCGCGTGCTGCCGGGCGTGCGGAAGTTGGAGCGCTTCACATTCTCGCCCAGCGCGAACTTGATGCCGCCAGGCGCCTCCTTGAAAATCATCGCGTCGGCGGTCTTGCCCCAGCGCCACTTGACCACGATGCTCTGCCCGCCAATCACATTCGCCGAGCCGTGCAGCATCAGCGCGCTCGTGACCCCGCCTGCCAACTGGCGGTAGATGTTCACATCGTCGGGGTTGATGACATCTTGGATGCGCACTTCAGCGGTGCAGACATTCGTGCCCTCGTTCACGCCGCCGCTAATCGCCGTGTGCGAGTGGCAGTCCATCAGCCCAGGCGTGAGGTGCTTGCCCGTGCCGTCGATGATGCGGGCGTTGGGCGGCGCGGTGAGGTTCCTGCCCACCGCCGCGATTCTGCCGTCCACGACCAGCACATCGGTGTTGGGCAGGGGCTTCTCGTGCGCCATCGTCCACACGGTGGCGTTGCGGATGAGCCAGGTGTTGTGTTCGTCGGCGGGCGGGGGCATCAGCGGCGTGAGTTTGACGCGGGGCAGGGTGGGCGTCTCGTCGGACGCACCCGCTTGTTCCGCGCGCTCGGCGGGCGGCTGCGTGGGCTGCTCGCGCGGGGCGTCTTGACGCGGGGGTACGCCTGCCGTAAGGTGGTCGGCGCATTCCGCGTCGCAGGCGTGCGCCTCGTGGTCGTGGCTCTGCATGTGGGTCAGCGTGCTGCCCTGCGCGTGGTGGAAGCAGCAGGAGGCTTCCAGCAGGCTGGCGGTGTTCTCGGCGTCCCAGTCGCGCGGGCGGCGGAACGCTGGGGCGGCAGGCGCGCTCGCCGTCGGCGACGCTTCGCTCACTTTGAACCGCTTGCCGTCGGCGAAAGCGAACTCGATACGGGCGCGCGGCTCGAACAGCTCGCCCCGCACCACCACGAAGCTCGCCGTCTTGCCCACCGCCAAGTCGCCGAAGCGGTTCTGGACGCCCAGAATCTCGGCGGGGGTCAGCGTCAGCGCGCGCAGCGCGGCGTCTTTGGGCAAGCCGTTGGCAATCGCCGTGCGGAGGTTGCGCAGCAGCCGCTCTGGGTCGCCCAGCCCCTCGGTGGTGAACGCGAAGCGCACGCCCTTCTCGTGCAGGATCGCAGCGTTCTGGTACGCCAGCGCGCGGTTGCGCAGGCTGGTCAGCGTCGGCGGGCTTAGCGGGTCGTAGCTGCGCAGCGGTTCGGGCATCTCAAGGCTCAGCAGCACGGGGATGTCGCGCCGCTTGAGTTCGTCGGCGACTTTAGCGGCTTCCAGCCCGCCCACGATGATGACGCGCAGGTTGAACTCGTCGGCGATGCGCAGCACGCGGCGGATGTCCTCAGCGTTGTTGGCGAGCGCCAGCAGGGGCGTCTCGCGCCGTAGCACGGGCTGCAACGCCTCCAGCGCGCGGTTCATCGCAGGGCGCGGCTTGCCCGCAGGGTCGCGCTGGTAGGCGTCCCACACCTGCTGCTGGTGCTGCGCGTCATAAAAGGTCTGGCGCACGAGCGCGATTGCGCCCATCAGCGAGCTGGGGTAGCCGCCTCCGCCTTCGAACGCCCCGCGCCCGCGCAGGTTCAGCACCACGCCGACTTGGGGCACAATCACCAGCTCTGCGGGCGTACCCGTGCCCGTGCTGATCACTGCGCTCTGCCCGCTCATGATGCCGTGCGGGGGCGCGATGTGCGCCGCCACAAAGCCCGCGCGTCGCCAGCGCGCGAGTTGCGCCGAGTCGGGCTGCATCAACACCGTCGCCTGCCGTTCGGGGCGGATCTGCGCGTTCGGGTGCGTGTTCCCGCGCTCGTAGCTGGCATACGCAGGGTCGTTCGCCTGCGCGGGCATGCCCAAACTCGCGAAAGCGTCGATGAAGCCGGGGTACACCGTGTGCCCGCTGGCGTCGATGACCTCCGCATCGGCGGGGATGGGCGTCTCGCTGCCGCCAATCGTCGCAATTATGCCGTTGCGCACGACCAGCACGCCGTTCTCAATCGGCGGCGCCGTGTTGGACACGATTTTTGCGCCGCGCAGCGCGTACACTTCGGGCAAACGATAGGGCGTATCCTGCGCCCACGCGATAACGCCTAAGAGCAACCAACTGACCAACCAGCAGAATCCTCGCATCACGGCAGGGTGTTCGACGGCGCGGCGCAGGTTCCTGCCATAATCCCCCTTGCTTCAGGCTGATAGGGGTACACTGCTTGGGTTCGCTGTGTGGGGAACAGACGCGCTTTTTTCGCCCTTACCCCCAGCCCTCTCCCACTGCGTGGGAGAGGGGTGAGCCGCACGCGGACATATTTGGAGTGCTGAAGCGCAGCTTCAGCATCAGGCGGAAGCTCCGCTTCCGCACTCCATAATCCCCCCTCGCCCGCGTGGCGGGAGAGGGGGACAAAGGGGGTGAGGGCAAAAAGGTTCGTCGCCCGTTCACGCCCGCGCGGGGAGAGAATCGCCCCTGCCACAGAGATTTCTGCCAAGCCGTTGACCCTTGTCAGGGCGCTCACGGCGGGTCAAATCACCGCGCCTTCTGTGTAAGTGCCGTAGACCTCTTTGAGCGCGTTGACCATCTCGCCGAGCGTCGCGTAAGCCTTGATGGCGTTCAGGATGGGAACCATCAGGTTCTCCTCGCGGCGCGCGGCGGCGACGAGGTCTTTGAGCGCTTGCGCCACGGCGCGATTGTCCCGCCGACGGCGCAGGTCTGCCAGTCGCTTGACCTGCTTCTCGTGCGCCTCGTGTTCGATTTTCAGGATGCGGAACGGGATTGGCTCTTCGGTCATCTGGTACTCGTTGACGCCGACCCAGACGAAGTCGCGCTCTTCCACACGCTGCTGGAACCGATAAGCGGCGTCGGCGATTTCCTGCTGGAAGAAGCCGCTCTTGACCGCAGGCACGACCCCGCCCTCCTCGTCGATGCGGCGGAAGTAGTCGCGTGCGCCCGCCTCCATCTGGTCGGTCATCCATTCCACGAAGTACGCACCGCCGAGCGGGTCAACGGTGTTCGTCACGCCCGACTCGTGGGCGATCACCTGCTGCGTGCGCAGCGAGAGCAGCACCGCCTCTTCGGTCGGCAGCGCCCACGCCTCGTCGAACGAGTTGACATGGAGCGACTGCGTGCCGCCCAGCACCGCCGCCAACGCCTCGATTGTGGAGCGAATCAGGTTCACATACGGCTGCTGCATCGTGAGCGAGACGCCCGCCGTCTGCGTGTGGAAGCGCATCCACCACGAGCGCGGATTCTTCGCGCCGAAGGTCTCGCGCATCTCGCGCGCCCAAATCCGCCGCGCCGCGCGATACTTGCCAATCTCCTCGAAAAAGTCGATGTGCGCGTTGAAGAAGAACGAAAACTTCGGCGCGAAGTCGTCGATGTCCAGCCCGCGGTCTAAGCACCAGCGCACATACTCCAGCCCGTCTGCCAGCGTGAACGCCAACTCCTGCACGGCGGTTGCGCCCGCCTCGCGAATGTGATACCCGCTGACGCTGATCGGGTGCCACTTCGGGACATAGTGCGTCGCGAACTCAATCGTGTCCACGATGAGTTTCATGTGCGGCTCAGGCGGGTAGACCCACTCCTTCTGGGCGATGAACTCTTTGAGGATGTCGTTCTGAATCGTGCCCGACAGTTGCTGCAGCGGGACGCCGCGCTTCTCGGCGACCGCGAGGTACATCCCCCAAATCATAATCGCGGGCGCGTTGATGGTCATCGAGGTCGTGATGCTGGCGAGATCGATGCCATCGAACAGGATCTCCATATCTTCCAGCGAGGCGACGCTCACCCCGCACTTGCCCACCTCGCCCTCCGCTTCGGGGTCATCGGGGTCAACGCCCATCAGCGTCGGCAAATCGAACGCCACCGACAGCCCTGTCTGCCCCTGCTCGATGAGGTACTTGTAGCGTTGGTTCGTCTCTTCGGGCGTCGCGAAGCCCGAAAACTGGCGCACCGTCCACAACTTCGTGCGGTAGCCCGACTCGTACAGCCCGCGCGTGAAGGGATACTCGCCCGGATCGCCCAAGTCGTGCGCGTAGTCCAAATGCGCAATATCCTGCGGGGTGTAAAAACGCTTGATCTCCAGACCTGACAGCGATTCAAACCGCGCCTTGCGCTCCGTAATCGTCCTCTGGCTCATCGTCGTGCCTCCGCGAATATTATGGCACATAGCGGCGAATTCCCGAAACAGGCGGGAACTTTTCGACGCGCCGAGTCGTAAACCTGAGTGGAAGGTACTCAAGAGACCTTCCAGAATAACACTCACATAGGAGGGATGAACGATGCGAGGACTGGTACGCAGAGAGCCTGAGAATGTGATTACACGCTGGAACCCGTTCCGCGAGATGGAACAGTTCCGCCGCGAGATGGACGAGCTGTTCGGTCGGTTCTTCGATTGGCGACCGATAGCGGCAACGCCGACGGAGTTCGAGTTCACGCCTGCGCTTGATGTCTACGAGACGCCCGATGAGTTCGTGGTATTCATCACCGCGCCAGGCGTATCGGAGAACGAGCTGAATGTGGAGCTGTCCAACGGTACGCTGACGGTGACGGGCGAGCGCAAGGCGCTGATTGAGGGCGAGAATGTGCAGGCGCACTATGTCAGTCGCATGGGCGGCTACGGCAAGTTCAGCGTCGCCTACACGCTGCCCGCCGCGATTGACGAGAACCGCGTGAAAGCCGTCTACCGCAACGGCGTGCTGGAGGTGCGCTTGCCCAAAGCCGAATCGGCGAAGTCCAAGACCGTCAAGGTGGAGTTCGAGAAGTAATAAGTGTCTCTGCGTTGGTTTCTCGACAGCCCCCCTCCCAACCTCCCCCGTGGACGGGGGAGGAACTGCGGCTCCCTCCCCGCCCGCGGGGAGGGTTGGGGTGGGGGCTGTGTTTAAGTCTAACTGCAAAGACACTTACCAAAAAGCACGAATAAATGAGAACCCCCTCCTCAAGGTTCCCCCTGCTCGCAGGGGGAACCGAACGGGTGCGCTGCGCGGTTCCCCTCGCGAAGCGGGGGAACGCAAGCCCCGCCTCGGTTCCCCTCGCGAAGCGGGGGGAACCTAAAGGAGGGGGGCAATTCATGAATTTTGGGCACGCGATAGATATAACTTTACGGGCTACACTTCGTCGGGGTTGATGCCCAACTCGCGCAGTTTTTGGGCGAGTTGCTCGGCGCGCTGGCGCGCGGCTTCTGCCTCGGCGCGTTCCCGCTCCGCCCGCCGACACGCCTCCAACTCCCGCGTCACCGCCGCCTCCAACATCTACCCGCTGCACCCGGAATTCCAGAGCGTCTGCGGCGTATGCGGTATACTTAGTGCGCTGAACGCGCTGCGAAACCGCGCGGCGGTGTTGGGTTTTCGGGGATGGCGAGTGATGGGAATCAATCTCAGAGTCGTCGGTTTGGGAGCGCTGCTGATTTCGATAACTGTTCTGGGGATTATTTTGCATCAGCGACGCACGGCGACAATGCTACAAACCTATCGTGAACTCTCTGCAGTAGCGACCCGCGTGGCGAACGCCCTGCAGCAGAGCGACTTCGACAGCGTGGTACAGATGACGGAGCCGAGCGCGCGAGCAACCCTGAAGGAAAGCGAGTTGCAGCGTCGCTGGCGGGCGTTTATCGCGGTCATCGGCGCGCCACAGGGCTGGAAATTGGGGCAGCAGCAAGTGATTGGACACATAACGACCGTGCAGGTTCACTTCTGGGGCGCGGCGCGCGCAGGCGCGATGGAACTCAAGCTTCGGTCTAACGGCAGGGAGTGGCGAGTCACAGAGGTGCGCTTCGAGCTGTGAAGCGTTTTGTGGGTGCGTCGTCGGGTATACTATGCGCGGGATAACTCTATGGGAGCAACAGAGACCACGACACGGCTGGAACTGGACTATCTCGCGCGGGAGGTGCTGCGCGCCTTTATGCAGGGGGAACCGATGCCCCTGCGCACAAACGAAATCCGCGAGCGCGTGGCGCACCTGGGGCTGTCGTCAGGCGAGCTGCGCGCCCTGCTGCTGAACATGCCCGACAAGTTTTTCCAAGAGGAGCGTCGCTGGCAACCGCTGTACCGCAAAGCGCATCGGCACATCCCCGTGATTGCGCTATCGGAGCGTATTATTCGCGCGGTGGGCGCGCCCGTGCCTCGCACCGCGCTGGCAGGGGAACTGGGCGCACACTACCGACGGTCGTTTGAACACTACGAGACGATTCTGCCGCGCCTTGCCCAGCACTCTGAAACGCTGTTTATCACGCGCGACGGCGAGGTCGGACTGCGCGAGTGGCTGTTCATCCCCGACTGGATTGAACCCATCCCCTACGAGTGGGAACGCCCCGACGAGCGCGAACGCGCCGTCCACGACGCCCTGTTCTACAACGACCTCAAGTGGGAGGAGGTCGAGCGGTATGTGGAACTGGGCAAAGGCATGGACTGGACGCGCCCTGAGACCGCCGCCGCGTTTATGGAGACGCTCGGCGAGCCTGTGCCCAATCGCATCGTCGGCTTTCTCGGCTGGTACTTCACCTTAGACCCCGACCCGCGCTGGGTCTACCCCTACGACGGCGTCGCGCTGTTCGAGGCGATTCAGCACTCGGGCGAATGGGTCTGGGGCAGCGACGGGCAGTGGTACCCCAGCACGGTCGCCGACCAGTGGCTGGAACGCGCCAAAGCGCAGGTGCAGGAGTGGCTGCACGAGATGCCCGCCGAAGAGACCCAGCCGCTGGAGCTGCGCGAGGACGAGGTGGAGCATATCGTCGCGAACCTGCTCAAGACCGAAGGCATCGCCCGCGCCTCGAAACTGCTCGAAGAGCTGTTCGAAGTCACGCCCAAGAGCCGCACCTTCCGCGAAGACCTCGATACGCTGGTGAACGCCTTGTGGAGCGACGGGCGGCTGGTGTGGTTCGGCTTCGACCGATTCGGGCGCGACGAGGATGTGCCCGAATATGTGCGCACCGTGCCGTCGGTGTTCGAGTTCCCCGAGCTGCCCGACCTGCGCAACGAGGACGGCGACCCCTACGATGTGTTGATCGACCCCGAGGGCTACCCGCGTTCGCTGCGCGACGAGGTGCTGGATGTACGTGCCCAAGATGTGCTGGACGAGGAGACGCCCGCCTACCCCGACCAAGTGCCCGACGCCGTGCGCCTCGTGCTGCGTCAGCCGCACAAGGATCTGGGCACGATTCCGCTGTGCCAGATTCCGCTGGGCTTTTTGCCCGACGAGCCGTACCTGCAGCAGTTGACCTTCATCGACGAGAACGGGCAGACCTACGAGGTGTGGCTCAACCACGAGACGCGCCTGATCTACGGGCTGTTCGACAAATTCGCTGCGTTAGACCCGATTTCGGGCGCAATCTTTATGCTGGAGCGCACCGACCAGCCCGATACCTAGCACCTGCGCTACACGGGCGAGGTAGACCCGCTGCTGGCGATTTCGCCGTCGCGCTACGAGCGACTGCTGAACCTGCAGGCGCAGGCAGACGCGATGTCCACCTACCAGCTCCTGATAGAGCTAATGCGCGACCACCCGCGCGGGGCGGACTTCCTGACCCTGCACAACGAACTGAACATCATCCGCCGCACGCGCCGCGAGCAGACCGCCTCAGTGCTGAGCGCGTACCCGTGCTTCGAGCTGCATCGCGGCTCGCCCGTGTGGCACCTCAAAGAGGAAGACATCGGCAAGCCCATCACTAAAAAAGCGCGTTCCTATCTGCTGGGGTAGCCTATGCACCGACAGATGAGCCTACTGCGCGACCTGCAGGCGATCGACTCCTACATCGATCGCCTGCGCCGCGAGCTGAGCCAGCTCGATTCGGGCGAGCGCATCCGCGCCAAGATCGACCAGAGCCGCCAGCGCATGGAGGAAATCAAGGCGCGCTACAAAGAGAGCTATGCCACTGCCGCCGAGCAGGAGCGACGCCTGCAAGAGTTCGATGCGCGTATCCGCCAAGCGGAAGCCGACCTCTACTCGGGACGCATCACCAACCCGCGCGAACTGCAACTGATGCAGCACGAAATCGAGCAAGCCAAGCAAACCCGTGAGGAACTCGATGTCCAAATGCTGCGCATGTGGGAGATGCTGGAGACCTTGAAGCAGGATATCGATGCGTCGGAGAAAGACCTCCAGCAGCTTGAGCGGCTCTACGAGGCGCATATGGAAGACTACCGCCAGCGTCGAGCCGCACTGGAAGCGGAAATCGCCTTCAACGAACACGAGCGCGAGAAACTCGCCCAGCAGATTGACCCTGATGTGCGACAACGCTACCAGACGCTGCGCGAGCGACTGGGCGGGATCGCCGTCGCCGTCGTGGAACAGAAGGCATGCTCCGTGTGCCATACCCTGCTGACCCCCTACACGCTCAAACGGCTCGAAAGCGAGGACGCGCTGATTACTTGCGAGAGCTGCGGCAGGCTGTTGTACGACCCGAAGTTGCTGGAATAGTCGGATTGGGCGACTTTTTCGCGCGCGGGTGGCAGGAATCGCCTGCATTTCGTGCGTATAAATAGACAGGAGGCGAGAGCGTGGACGAACCCATTAAGCGTTCCGACGCCATCGAGAAGGAATACACGCAGGCGGTGATCTACGGCATCGTGGGACTGGTCGCGCTGGGGCTGACCTTCCTGTTCTGGCGGTACGGCGGGATGTTCTACTCGTTTTCGTGGGGGTTCGGTCTGGTGTGGCTGGGCGCGTGGGGCTACGCCGCCTGGTCGTACTACAAGACCACGAAGGTTCCCGCGCACCCTGTGGAGTGCCCGTTCTGTCGCAAGGCGACGGTGCTGGTCGCCCCGCCGCAGATGGACTTCACCTGCGAACACTGCCAGCGGCGCGTGCCCATCGAGAACGGGCGCGTGCTGGAGGTGATCGCGGTCAAGTGCCCGCACTGTGGCTCGATGGAGCAGGTGTCGGTCAAGGCGGCGGCGGCGATTTGCGAGCAGTGCCAGCGTGAGTTTCCCATCCGTGCGACGGGGCGCGTGCCTGCGGGCATGCCGTTGCCCCAAGACGACCCGACGCCCTACGAACTCGTGCTGCTGGGCGTGGAGCACCTCAAGGAAGAGCAGGCGATCCTGGCGCTGGAGCGGTTTCTGGACTTGAACCGCCCCGATGTCAAGAAGTTGCTGGAGACGGTTCCGACAGTGCTGCTGACGAACCTGCCGCGCCGCAAGGCGGAGAGCCATGTGCGCGAGTTGAGCGAGCAGGGCGTCAAGGTCGAAGCGCGGCGGATTGAAGACCCCAACCGCGTGCCGACGCCGTGGAATTAGCGTCGCACCAGTGTCGCCTGCGCAACGCTACACCGCGCCCATTCGGGGCGTTTCGGGTCGAGTGTGAGGGTCGCCCCGCGCGGCTCGACAATCCGCCAGCGCGCCGCGCCGCCAGGCAGGAATAGGTAGCCGTTGGCAAACGGCAGTTGCACCTGCAGTCGCTCAGGCTCCGTGAGGCTCTCGCGCACGCCGCGCAAAAAATCGTCAGGCTCTATCCCGCCCGCGCACAGCATCGCCCGCCCCAGCCGCGCGCTGCCGTACACGCGATCCACATACAGCGCGAGCGCGAGGTACTCCTCGTAGCCCGCGCGCCGACGCGACCGCCACCGCTGCGGGTGCAGCCCCTCCCGCGCCATGCGCTCCACCAGCGGCTCCACCGCACGGCGCAGGTACGCCTCCAGCACGCTTAGCGACGCGCCCATCAGGAACTCGGAATCGCTGTTGTCAAAAACCCCCTCCGTAAGGTTCCCCCTGCTTCGCAAGGGGAACCGTCCGATGACCTGCTTACCCCGATGCGTGGGAAACGCGAGGTCTTGGTTCCCCCCACTGCGTGGGGGGAACCTTAAGGAGGGGGGAAAGTTATGTCGTAGGTGATAAGTAAACCACCGCTCGCCCAAGTCGCCGTTCGCCCACGGCTCGGGCGCCTCGTAGGAGTTAATCGGCGGGAGAATCCAGTGCCCGTACTCGTGCGTGAGTTCGCGCAGCCACGCCTGCGGGGGCACGCGCTCGCTGAGGTCGTACAGGTACATCAGGTTCTGCTGCTGCTCTGCGCCCGCCTTGCCCTCGGTCATCAGAAACACGCGCAGCAGGCGGTCATAGCGCAGGGCGTGGTCTAAGCCCAAGCGGGTACGCGCGAGGTCATAGCACGCCAGCAGCAGCCGACAGGTGCGCTCGGCATAAGGGTACAGTGTCTGCCGCTGCGCGTAAACCTCGAATAGCGTTGTCGGCGTCGGCTCCTCGATGACGCCCTGCACGCGATAGCTGAACGCCGCCTTGTGCAGCGGGTCTTCCACAGGCGCGGGCAACGGTTGCGGCGAGCCAACCACGCGATAGCGCATCATGCGAAGTATACCGCTTCTGGGTATACTCTGCTTCATGAACCCAATCCCGACGACGCGCATCGAATACGAGACCTACACCCTGCCGAACGGTTTGCAAGTGATTCTCTCGCCGCATCGCGTCGCGCCGACCGTCGCCGTGCTGGTGCTGTACAAGGTCGGCTCGGTGAACGAACCGCGCGGCAAGACAGGCTTCGCGCACCTGTTCGAACACATGATGTTTCAAGGCTCCGAGAATGTGCCGCGCGAGATGCACTTCAAGTATGTCGAATCCAACGGGGGCGTGCTGAACGGCTTCACTTCGTATGACCTGACCGCCTACTTCGAGTTGCTGCCCGCGTCCAAGTTACCGCTGGGGCTGTGGTTGGAGTCTGACCGCATGCGTTCGCTGCAGGTGTCGCAGGAGAACTTAGACAACCAGCGCGCGGTGGTCAAAGAGGAGCGGCGGCTGTCGGTGGACAATCAGCCCTACGCCCGCGCGATGGAACGCCTGCGCGAACTCGCCTACGACAACTTCGCGAACCAGCACTCCATCATCGGCTCGATGGAAGACCTGGACAACGCGACGCTGGCGGATGTGCAGGCGTTTTTCCGCACCTACTACGCGCCGAACAACGCGATTCTGGTTGTGGCGGGCGACTACGACCCCGACGAGGCGCGTGCGTGGATTGAACGCTACTTCGCCGACATCCCGCAGCAGTCGCCCCCGCCGCCTGTAGAGGTGTCGGAGCCTGACCGCGAGGAGCGGCGCGAGGCGTTTCTGGACACGCTGGCGCAGGTACCCGCTGTCGCCGTCACTTGGAAGATTCCGCCGCGCGGCACGCTGGAGAACGACGCCCTGCAAATCGCGGGCGACCTGCTGACCGATGGGCGCGCCTCACGATTGTATCAGCGGCTGGTTAAGCAGGAGCAAATCGCCGTGAGCGTGTCGGGTGGCGCAGAGGCGCGCCCCGCGCCCAGCCTGTTCCGCCTGTTCGTGCTACACCATCCGCATGTAGACCCCGCGCAAGTGGAAGCCGTGCTGTACGAGGAGATTGCGAAACTCGCGGAGCAGGGCGTGCCAGAGCGCGAGTTGGAGCGCGTGCGGGCGCAACTGCTGGCGCAACGCTGGAGCGACAACCTGTATTACGGCATGCAAAGCCCGCTGGGACGCGCGTTGGGGCTGGCGTACTTCGCGGCGTTCGAGGGCGACCCCGACGGGGTCAACCGCGCGCTGGAGCGGCTGATGGCGATCACGCCCGACGATGTGCAACGCGCCGTGCAACAGTACCTGCACACGACGCGCAACCGCACGGTGATGCACATTCAGGCGGGCGCGACGCAAGGAGGTGCGGCATGAACCGCGCAACGCCCCCGCCCGACCTGCCGATGCGCCCGTCGCAGTTGCCGCTGCCCGACGCGCACACGCTGCCGAACGGACTGCGCGTGCTGACCCTGCCCGACAGGCGCGCGCCTGTGGTGGAGTTTCGTCTGGTGCTGCCATTCGCAGGGCGCGCCTACGACGACCCCGACTGGGTGGGGCTGGCGTCGGCGACCGCACGGCTGATGATTGCGGGCACGCCCACCCGCACCAGCTTCGAAATCGCCGACGAGGCAGACCGCTACGGCGGCAGCGTCGGCGTCAGCGCGAACACCGAGACGGCGACCCTCAGCGCACGCTGCCTGTCGGCATACCTTGAGCCGATGACGCGCCTCATCGCCGATGTGCTGCTGCACCCGACCTTCCCGCCCGACGAGGTGGAGATTGACCGCGCGAACACGCTGCAACGGTTGCGCCTGCAGCGGTCGCAGCCCGGCTTCTTGGCGGAGGAGCGGTTCCGCGTCGCGCTGTTTGGGGCGCACCCGTATGCCCGCCTCGCGCCCGATGAGGACGCTTTGCAACGCTGGGGCACAGACGAACTGCAGGCGTTCCACGCGGCGCACTACCGCCCCGCCGAGGCGACGCTGTTGGCAGCGGGCGACTTCGACCCCGACGCGCTGCTGACGGTGCTTGCGGACGCGCTGGCGGAATGGCAGGGCGCGACGGGAACCGAGCCTGTGCCTACGCCGCCGAGGCAACCCGCCGAGACGGGCTGGCTGCTCGTGCCGCGCCCCAACTCGGTGCAGAGCCATCTGATGCTGGGCGCGTTGTGCCCGCCGCGCGATGCGCCCGACAGCCTTGCGCTGCAGTTAGCCGTCAGCGTGCTGGGGTCAGGCGCGAGTTCGCGCCTGTTTCTGACCGTGCGCGAGCAGTACGGCTACGCCTACAGCGTCGGCGCGCACCTGGACTACTACCTGCGCACGGGGGCGTTCGTTGCCGAAGCGCAGACCGCCACCGAGAACACCCACGACGCCGTGCGCCAAATCCGCGCCGAAGTGGAGCGGCTGATTAACGACCCCATCCCCCCCGACGAACTGCAAGCGACGCAGAACTACATGATTGGACGCCACATGCTGGGACGCATCACGCTGGGCGGGGTGGCGGACTTGTATAAGCAGGCGGTCATCTACGGCTTGCCGCTGGACTACTGGCAGCGATACCCCGACATGCTGGCGTCGTTGACGGCGCAGCAGGCGCAAGCAGCGGCGGCGCAGCACCTGCAGCCTAACCGCTTTGCCGTGGTCGTGGTCGGCGAGCCGAGCTTGGGCGAAGTGTCTGTGTAGAGCCCCCCTCTCCCACGCTGTGTGGGAGAGGGATCGGGAGTGAGGGCAGTTAGCACCCGCTGCCGAAGTTGAACAGCACGGTCAGCAGGTCGGCGTCGTCTACCGTGCCGTCGCAGTTCAGGTCGGCGGGGTTCAAGCCCGTCGCCCCGAAGTTGAACAGCACACTCAGCAGGTCGGCGTCGTCCACACAGCCGTTGCCGTCCACATCGCCGTTGGAGAGAATGCACGGCGTGAACCAGAACCCGCCCGTGAGGCGGAACGCCCCGCCTGCAAGCTCACTGCTGGCGTCGGGCTGCCCCGCTGTGCCGCCGAGGTTGAACGCGCCGCCTGTGGCGAAGGTAATCCCGCCGCCGTCGATCGTCCACCAAGTTAGGTCATAGCCGCCGCCCGATTGGGCGCGTGCGTCGCTTGCAAGCAGCGTTGCTGCCGTCAGTATCGTCAGTGTCAGTAGCCATTTTCGCATAGTATGCCTCCTTCTGTTTCGGTTGGCGGGGGGCAGACCTCGGGGGCTGCCCCCCTGCGTGATGTATGGGTCAAGGCGCGCCGATGCGCACGACGCCCGAGGTACCGCTGCGCTCCAAGCGCATTGGACGCCAGACGCGGAACCGCTCGTTGTAGTTGCCAGGCACGATGCGCACCGTGCCGTTGCTGGGCACGCAGAAGGTGCCCTCATACACGGTGTTGAACGGGTTGCCAGAGGTACCGCGCTCGGCACTGCCGTCGTTGCCAGGGTCGCCTGCAACCGCGCGGTTCACAAAGGTCGGGTTCGCCATCTCGAAGATGTACCAGCGCAGCTCAGGGAAGCCAATATCCAAGCGACCGTACCACCCATCGGTCGCGCACGGACCGCCAGACCCGTCCCCGTCGGTATCGGTAGCGCAAGACATCGTCCCGCGCACCCGACGACTGGCGTCATACACGGGCGACCCAGACGCCCCCGCCGAAGTGCGAAAAGCCCCCCAGTTCGTGTAGAACGAAGAGGCGCCCAAACAACCGGAGTCCGCGGTCTTCGTGCCGAACTGGATGCGTTTGGGCAGGAGCGCGGGGTGGTTGATGCTGGTCGCTGTACTCCCGTTAGACCAGTAGCCCGAATCCCAGCCCACGAAGTTGCCCGACCCTGAAGGGGCATACAGCCCCATCAGCGTCCACTCGGAACTGAAGTCGGTCTTGAGCAGGAGCGCGCCGTCGTTGCGCGGCAGGGTGTTGAGGTTCGGCGGGTTCTTGCCGTTGCAGGTCTGGCTCTCGTAGAACCAGATGACCACCACGCCGTTGGCTTCGGCTTGGGTCTGGATGCAGTGGCGCGCCGTCAGCATTATCGGGCAAAAGTCAGGGCCCGTGCGGTTGATGAGCGCGCCTGTGCAGCCTGTGGTGCCCGTCAAGCGCCCAATCGCGCGCCCTTCAATCGAGTTCGCCCACGCGGGATAACAGGTCAGATCCGTGTGGCAATCGCCCGACTGGGGATAAAAGTCGGAGCCATAGAAGTCCGCGTAGCAGTAGAACGCGCCCACGATGCGCGGGAGCGTCTTCGGCGGGGTCGTGTAGCCTGGCGGTAAGTAGAACTCCAGTCCAATCGTGTCGCCGAAGATAATCGTTGACCACCAAGTGCCGTCTTCGTTGAGAATCGGCGCGGTGTAGGGACCGAACGCCGACATCGTCACAGGGTCATACACTCGCAGTTCCAGCGGTCCGAGGTCGGTCATAATCACGCGCAGGGCAGTGGCGTTTCGCGAGTGGAGTTCGATGCGCTTGATGCGTCCGCCGTCGGGCTGTGTGTGCCACGGCGCGCGTTCAAAGATGCCCTGCGGCACATCCCCAACATACCCGATGGGCATCGTTGCGGGGGCGGGGACGCCCACGCGGTCAGGTTGACGGTCGTCGGGCGGCGCGACGGTTTCGGGTAGGACGAGTTTCGTCGGCGGCGCTTTGGGCGCGCGGATGGTGGTGGGCAGTTGGTGCATGCGCAGCCGCTGGAGCAGGTCTTCGGACATCGCCGCGCCATCGACGACGGGGCGCTCCTCAAGGTCGTCTTCGGGCGCTTGGGCATGCGCGATGCAGAGGCTCACGAGCAAGCCCAAAGCCCAGCGCGTCCATCGGTATTTTTGTGTCATCGTTGCGCCTCCTTATTGCAGGTTCACGAGCACGAGTACCATGCCCGTCTTGCCTTTCTCAAGGCGGGTCATCGCCTTGCCAATCACGGTTCCGTGCGCGCGGCTGGGGTCGCTGGCTTTCATCGCGTGTCCAGGCGTGTCGGATGTGGTCAGCAGGTCGCCCTGCTCGATGGCTTCGTGCGTGGCGTCGGCGTGAACCCACACGCGCCCGCTCATCGCGATTGGGGTGTGGCTCTCGCTGCCTTCGAGGTTGCCCAAGACGATGCCTTTGGACAGCCCGTTCGCGCCCGCCACAACGCCCGCGACGCGCTTGTTATACGCGCCTTGCGCCTTGCGCAGGTGTCCAGGGTTATCGGGGTCAATCTCCACAACGGTACCAGGTTCCAGGGTCTCGGTAGTGGGGAACTTCTCGGCAAGGTCTGCGCCTGTGATTTCCAGTACCTTGACCGCGACTGTGCCGTCGCCGCGAATGCTCATGATGTCGCCCGCCGCGCTGTTCCAGAAGTTGAGGCGGTCGTCGGCGACAGCGGAGCCAATCAAGCCCGCGATGTGCCACTTGCGCGCGGTGTTGGTGTTCGTGAACTCCAGGCGGGCGAAGTCGGCGGCGGTCTCGTGCAGGCGCAAGGTGGCGTTGGTGAGCGTGCTGTTATAGTCAATACGCACGCGCCCTTCAAAGTAGCCGCCGTGCCCATCTGTGCTGGCGGAGCGTCCGTAGACGCCGATGCCTGAGCCCGACGCGCTGCTGGCGTTGCCGTACACGGCGCGCCCAGAGGTCGCGTTTAGGACTGAGTAGACGCCCCAGCTCCCCGAGCCGTCCGTTTGCACCCAGACGCCGTCGGCAGCGCTGCCCGTGTTCGAGTTGACGATATTCAGCAGTCGCGCGTTGCGGTCGCCAACTACATGCAACAGGTAGGCAGGGCTGGTGGTTCCAAAACCGATGTTGCCTCCTGCCTTGAAGTACATGCGAACGGTATTCGCTGCGTTCTCCCATAACTGGAGATCCGCGCCGCCGTTCATCGTATTGAAATGCCACTGGTTCGCTAAGCTGGGGTAGCCTATACGCAGGCTACCAGAAGAGCTATCCACGAGCAGACCTCCTCTTACATCCAGCTTGGCGGTCGGGTTAGTGGTTCCAATTCCCACATTGCCCGTATTGGTGTTGTGGATATTGGCGCCGCTGACCGCCCAGACGCTTGCGCTTGCAGGTAGGTCTGCCCACGAGGCGTTCCCGCTGGCGTCGCTGGTCAGCACGCGCCCCGCCGCCGCGCCCGCAGGAATCTGAAGACCGCCTGCAAGGATCTGAAGACCCTGTTGGGAACCAAGCCCTATGCGCAGCACGGTCGTGCCGTTACTCAGAAAATGGAAGCTATCGTCCGAGTCGCGGTACTGCAAGCCCCAGTTGGTGTAGTCAGGCGAGTGGGTAATCACCATGCGGTCGGGGTTGGTGATTCCCGACTGGAACATGTTGAGGAGGGTCGCCGTGTTGGCATACGGGGTCGCGCCGAGTCGCACGCGCGGGGTGAGCGTCGTCGCGCCGACTTGGATTTCCAGGAACCGATCCGCGCCTGTCCAGACGGATATAGGCGGATTCAGTTGGATGGTGAACAGCCCGTTGGAAACATTCACTGTCTGCGCGCCCGAATCCCAGAGTGCGGTTCCGCCTGTGAGCGCGTTGTAGATGCGGAATCGCATCGCTTGGGACGGGTTATTCAGGGGCGCGCCGCCTTGGCGCAGGTAGCCCTGATAAGTGAACGGCTGAGACACGCCTTGCGCGTGAACACCCGCAAGAGTCGAAAGCGCAACCAGTGCGCTAAACGCCGATACTGCAAGCCATCGTTTCATTCCATCAGACCTCCTATGGGAAGTATCCCGCCTCTATTATCCATAGGGGGTCTTACGAGAGTCTTAAAAAATGGGGGGTTTAATGGGACTTTGGTCTTAATTTGGGGTTTTTGTGGGGGAAATTAGCAGTTGCGCTTTCAGGGCGCGGCAGCGTTCGAGGGCGATTCGGCGTCCCATCGCTTCGTTGAGGTGGATGGCGGCGTCTATAGCGTCGTGGGCGCGGGCGGTCTCGCCTGCAATAGCGAACGCGGCGGCGAGGTAGTAGAGCGTGTTCGCACGCCAAGGCGGCAGGTCTTGCGATTCCCAGAAGCGCAGGCATGCGTGCAAGCCGTTGATGGCTTCGGCGTCGGGCGCGGTCATGCCGCGGATGCCGTAGTAGTGGGTCTTGCTAAAGTGCAGGCGGTAGGCGTCGTCTTGTCGGGCGCGTTGGTCGAGGGCGTGTTGGGCGTAGCGGCGCGCGGCGGTCAGGTCGCCCATCTCCAGCGCGGCGGTCGCCGCCAAATCCCACGCGCTGGCTGCTTCGTGCGGGCGCTGCGCCATCTCGTGCTGGGCGGTCAGCTCCAGCGCGAGGCGCAGCGCGTCGGCGTAGCGCCCCTGATGGCGATACAGCATCCCGTGCAGCCACTGGATGCTCTCCGAGTGGCGTCCGAGTTGCGCATCGAGCGCGTAGAGTTCGGCAATCAGCGATTCCGCCGAGTCGAGCGCGCCCTGCTGGATGTCGATGTATGTGCGGGTGTAGAGCATCGGCAGCAGGCGCGTCTGCGAGCCTAACAGTCGCGCGAGCGTTTCGGCTTCGCGCAGGTACGCCCGCGCCCGCTCGTACTCGCCGCGAAAGTAGAGCGGCTCCAGCAGCGCGTCAATCGCGTCCAGCAGCAGCAGCGGGTCGCCCTGCGCGTGCGCGAACTGCACCGCCTGTTCGCGCCATTCGGCGGTGTGGCGTTCAGGAAAAAGGTAGCCCGCCAGGTAGTGAATCGCCAGATGCAAACGCGGCTCGTGTGGGCACGGGTAGTACGCCCACAGCCGCTCCCAGTGGGCATTCACCGTGTCCATCGCGCGCGCGGTGAAGGCGGTCTGCACCGTCCAGTAGAGCGCCCAGCCGCGCGTGGCGTCGTCGACGGGCGCGTCGGGCGATTCGGCGAGTGCGAGCGCGCGGCGCGCCCATGCGCGGCTCGCCTCGAACGACTCCAGATGGAAGTGCAGGCGTGCGAGCAGGCACATCGCGCGGCAGAGCGCGTCGGGCGGGGCGTCGGCGGCTTGCACGGCGCGCGTGAGCGACTCGCGCGCCCACGACGCCGCGGGGCGCAACAGCAGGTAGCGCGCCACATGCTCGGATAGCGCCAGCAGTGCGCCCGTCTGCCCCTGCTCGTGCAGGAACTCCAGCGTCTCGCGCAGCAGCTCCTTGTGGTCGTTCCAGAAGGCGAGCCAGTCGGGGAGCTGCGCCGTGTAGCTTTCGGCGGCGCGCGTCGCCGCCTGCGCGCGCACCCAGTCGCCGATGGCGCGCCTGTAGGCGTGCGTCTCGTCGGGCGTCTGAAGCATCTGGGCGTACTCGCGCACGACTTCCAGCAGGTGGAACTTGGGCGCGTCGCCGTTGGGCAGGCGCATTGCCAGCCCTGCGCCGAGCAGCGTCTCCAGCGCGTCGGCTACGGGTTCCAGCGGCGTGTCGGGGTAAAACACCGCGTGCAGTGTCGCCAGCGTCCACGCGCCTTGTGACGCGGCGAGTTGGCGCAGCAGCGTCTGCGCGGCAGCAGGCAGTGTCGCATAGGCGACATCCAGCACGCTGCGCATCTCGCGGTGGTGCGGCGGAATGTCTACACGGTGCGTCTTGAGCCACTCCAGCCGATGCGCGACCGATTCCAGCATCTGGCGCGGGCTAAGCACATTCACGCGCGAGGCTGCCAGCTCGATTGCCAGCGGCACGCCGTCCAGCCGTCGGCACAGCGCGCCGATTATCGGCAGGTTCTCGTCCGTGATGCGGAAATCGTGCGCGACCTGCCGCGCCCGATGCACGAACAGTTGCACGGCGGGGCTGGCGAGCGTATCGTCGCAGGGCAGCGGCGCGAGCGCGACCAGCGTCTCGCCGTCGATGCCCATCGGCGCGCGGGAGGTAATCAGCAGGCGGCATTCAGGCGCGTCCTGCAGCAGATGCGCAATCAGCGGCGCGGCGTCGGGCAGCAGATGCTCCAGATTGTCCAGCACGAACAGCAGCGTCCCGCGTTGGCGCAGGCAGTGTCGCAGTTGCGCGAGCGGCTCGCCTTCGGGCGCGACGCCCATCGCCAGCAGCGCCGCTTCGGGGAGTTGCTCCGCGTGCGTGAGGCTCGCCAGCGGCGTCCAGCACACGGCGTCGTGCGGCGTCCAGCGTCGGGCGACCTCCAGCGCGAGGCGCGTCTTGCCCATCCCGCCCAGCCCCAGCAGGGTGAGGCAGCGCGTGTCGGGCTGACGCAGCGCGCGCAGCAGCTCGTCCAGCTCCTTTTCCCGACCCAAAAGGGGCGTCGCGGGGGTCGGCAGCGCGCTCTCGGCGGGCGCGACGGCGACGGACAGCGTGGGCGGCGGCGCGTTTAGTTCGGGCTTATCGGGACGCGCGGGGCTTGCCTGCCGCCCGCGTCGCCGACGCACGCTGCGATACTGCTGGCAGTGCAGCAGCGCGGCGCGCGCCTTGTCGGGAACCGCGCGCCCCTGCTCGCGCACATACTGCGCCTGCCACGCCTCGCAGAGCTGCCGCGCCGCCGCGTCAAGCCCCTCCTCCAAATAGAGCATCGTCAGCGCGTACAGCGGGTCAGGGTCATACGGCTGCGCGCTCACTAACCGCTGGAGCCACTCGATGGCGGACACGCGCTCCCCGCGCTGCATCTCTAACTCCACGAGTTGGCGCAGCGTGTGGACATACCGCAGCTGGAATTGCGCCGATTTGTCGATAATCCACAGCTCGTAGTAGCCCGCCATAAACTCGCCGTGATAGAGGCTCGCGGCGTGCGCGTAGTGCTGGTGTTGCGCGCTGGGGTCGCTTGTGCGCTGCGCCAGCGCAAGGGTTTCCTCGAACGCCAACACATCGGCGGCGAACAGGTCGGGGTTCAGCGCGACGGTGTGCGCGTCGCACTCCAGCAACAGCGCGGACGCCTCGTCGGGGTGAAAGGCATGTCGAATCGCGTTCAGGGCGACACTGAGGCTGTTGCGGGCGCGCTCTGGCTCCCTGTCGTCCCAGAACCGCTCGCACAGCGCCTCGCGCGAGAAGCGGTGCGGCGGGTGCGCGACCATGTAGCCCATCAGCGCGGTGGTCTTCGCCGTGCGTAGGCGATGCACACAAACCGCGCCACAGCGCGCCTCGAAACCCCCAAACAGCCGAAAATACCAGCGCGGCTCCGCGTGCATCATTCAACCCCACTTACTCTTAATTATAGCTCGAAACTCTCGCCGAAGTAGTATTTCCGTGCGAGCGGGTCGGTAATCACCTCTTCGGGCGCGCCCTGCGCCACAATCACACCGTCGGCAAGGATGTAGCTGCGGTCGGTAATGCGCAGCGTCGCGCTCACATTGTGGTCAGTAATCAGCACGCCGATAGTGCGCGCGCGCAAGCCCAGAATAATCTCCTGCAGCTCCTCGATGGTCTTAGGGTCAATCCCCGTGAACGGTTCGTCGAGCAGCAGGAAGGCGGGCTGTAGGGCGAGTGCGCGGGCGATTTCGACGCGCCGTCGCTCGCCGCCCGACAGCGCGTAGCCTTTGCTGTGCCGTAGGTGCGCGATATGGAACTCCTCCATCAGTTGCTCAGCGCGTTCCCGTCGCTCTTTGGACGGCACGCCGCGCATCTCCATCACCAGCAGCAGGTTCTGCTCGACGGTCAGTTGCCGAAACACGGACGCCTCTTGCGGCAGGTAGCCCAGTCCCAGCCGCGCGCGCTGGTACATCGGCAGGCGCGTAATCTCGCGCTCGCCCACGAACACGCGCCCCCCATGCGGGCGTATCAGTCCGACAATCATGTAGAAGGTGGTCGTCTTGCCTGCGCCGTTGGGTCCCAGCAGTCCGACCACCTCGCCCTGCCCGACCTCCAGCGACACATCGCGCACCACCAGCCGCTTGCGGTAGGCGCGTTTGAGACTCTCGGCGCGAATGGTCATCTCGCGAATTGTACCTCCTGCCGCGCTCTCCGCCCCAAAACTCGTAGATGTGCCAGCCCAATCCACGAGGTTTGGCATAGGAGTTGCTTGTTGTTTTCGTGGAGGTGTCCACTGCGCAAGCGTACGGACACTTCCGACAGCGCGGCGCGCGTGACTCCGCCGCGAGTGTCGCTTCGGAGCAACCGAAGACAGCAACACCAAATATCAGAAGGAGGACATATGATGAGACGAGTGATGGGGTTAGTTGCAGTTTGTGCGTTCGCGTTGACGAGTGGTCTTCATGCGCAGACCCTCGTCACATCGGGCACTTACTCCGGAAACGGGCATCAGTACTACATCTACGATGCTGCTGGAATCGATTGGGCAACCGCGCAGGCGTTCGCCGTAAACATGGGGGGCTATCTGGCGACCATCACGGACGCTGGGGAAAACGCCTTCGTAGCAAGCCTCAACAGCAGTGTGTTCGCAGGTCAGCGATGGCTGGGCGGTTTCCAACCGCAGGGCGAGACAAATCCGTTAGCCAACTGGCAGTGGGTCACGGGCGAGGCTTGGGGCTACACCAACTGGTCGCCCGGCGAGCCAAACGACTTTTACGGACCTGGCAGCGAGCAGCAGCTCGCCATCGGTCTCCACTCCCCTGCGAGCTGGAATGATGAGGGCAACCTGAACAACATTAGGGGATTCGTTGTAGAGGTGGTTCCCGAGCCTGCCAGTATGGTAGCTCTCTCCGTTGGACTTGCAGGCTTGCTCGGCTTGCGCCGCCGACGTAAGTAGTCCGCGAGGTTCCCCCTCCAGCAGGGGGAACTCAACTTCCCTCATAGGTTTTCCCTGTCGGCAATCGCCCCATGATTGGCGGCGATTTCTGCAGCCTGCTCCGTGTCCCGTTGCATCTGCTGCAGCAGCGCGTCGATGCTTTCGAACTTCTGTTGGGGGCGCAAGCGCTGGAGGAAGCGCAGGGTTAGCATTCGCCCGTAGAGGTCGTGGTCGGGCAGTCCAATCAGGTACGCTTCGATGCGCCCGCGCGCGTTTTGGAACATCGGCGGCGCGCCGACGCTCACGGCGGCGGGGTACGCCTCCGCGCCGAGTTGCGCCCTGCATGCATAGACGCCTTCAAGCGGGGTCAGCAGCGGCTCGATCGGCGCGAGGTTCGCCGTCGGGTAGCCCAGCCCACGCCCGCGCCCGTCCCCGCGCACGACCATGCCCGCCCATGCGTATGGCTCGCCCAGCAGCGCGTGCGCCTGCTCCAGTTGCCCCGCGGCGACCAGTTCGCGGATGCGCGTCGACGAGATGGGCGCGCCGTCCGCATCCCGCACGCGCGGCACGGCAATCACTTCGAACGCGCCCGACTCGCGCAGGGTTTGCACGCTGCCGCCCCGTTGACGCCCGAACCGAAAATCGTCGCCGACGACCACCGCGCGGGCGCGTAGGCTCCGCAGAAGCACCTCCTCGATAAATTCCGCCGCGCTCAGGTGCGCGAACGCCTGCGTGAAGGGCTGCACGACGACCGCCTCGACGCCCAGTCGCTGCAGTTTCTGCACGCGGTGCATCAGGGGGCACAGCATCGGCGGGCGCTGGTCGGGCGCGAGTACGGCGGCGGGGTGCGGCTCGAAGGTCAGCGCGACGGCGGGGACGCCCTGTGCCCGCGCCCAGCGCACGGTCGCCTCCACCAGCGCGGCGTGCCCGCGATGCACGCCGTCGAACACACCCAGCGTCACGGCGCACCCGTCGGGGAACGCCCCACACAAGCCCTCAACGCCGACCACCCAGCTCATCCCTGAATCACCCGCGTCGGTCGAAGCAGCGGCGGCAGCCAGCGCGCGATCAGCGCGACCTTGCCCTCCGCATCGCGCACCACCACATAGCCCCCAGGCGTCCACAGCGGATGCTCCGCCTGCACGAAGTTGCCGTGTTTGAGGCGTTCCAGCACGGCGGGCGTCGGCGTCCACTGCGGCAGGTGCGCCAGCGCGTCGGCAATCGGAATCAGCCGTGCCTGAATGCTCGCGCGGTCGGTCAGCTGCTCCAGCGTGCTGGCATCCTCCAGCCGAAAGTCGCCAATCGCCGTGCGCGTCAGTTGCTTGAGGTGCGCCCCCACCCCCAGCGCGTCGCCAATGTCGGACGCCAGCGTGCGCACATAGGTGCCCTTCGAACACTCCACCTCGAACGCCGCCGTCGGGTAGTCGCCTGGCTCAAGGCTGAGGATTTGCAGTTTGTAGATATGCACGGGGCGTGGCTCGCGCGGCACTTCCTTGCCCTCGCGCGCCAGCTCGTGTAGCTTTTTGCCCTGCACGCGCAGGGCGGAGAACATCGGCGGGGTCTGCATGATGCGCCCCTTGAACTGCTCGGCGGCGTTGCGTACCTGCTCCAGCGTCAGGTGCGGCGCGGGCTTTTGGTAGAACACCTCGCCGTCGGCGTCTTGGGTGTCGGTGCGGATACCGAACTGGATGACCCCGCGATAGGCTTTGGGCAGCTCCTGCAAGTAGGGTGTGAGGCGCGTGGCGCGTCCGAGCAGGCACAGCAGCACGCCCTCCGCCAGCGGATCCAGCGTGCCCGCGTGCCCGACATCTTTCAGCCCCGACGCGCGGCGCAGGTGATCAATCACATCGTGCGAGGTTATCCCGCGCGGCTTATCGACGATGAGGACGCCATCCATCGCTGTGCCTCCGCAACTAAGATGCGCTCCGCTTCCGCAAGGCTGGTCTCCAGCGTGCAGCCTGCGGCGTTTTCGTGTCCGCCGCCGCCGAACTGTTGCGCCAGCAGCGCGACATTGACCGCGCCGCGACTGCGCAGGCTCGCCCGCACCTTATGGTTGGGCGACTCGCGCAGCATCATCGCCACCTCCACCCCACGCACGGAGCGCACGAAGTTCACGATGCCCTCCGTCTCCTCCTCGTGCGCGTGCGCCGCTTCGAACGCGCTGCGCGGGATGCTCACCCACGCGATTTTGCCGTCGTCGGTGCGCTGCAGCGTGGCAAGCGCAAGCCCCAGCAACTTCACCGCCGAGAACGAGCGCGTCTCGAACACCTGCTCGTTGATGTAGCTCAAGTCCGCGCCTGCCTGCTGCAGCGCGGCGGCGATGCGCAGCGTGCGCGGCGTCGTGTTGGGGAACTTGAAGGAGAAAGTGTCCGTGACGATGCCCGTGAGTAGACAGGTCGCCACTTCAGGGGTGAGCGGCAGGCGCATGTGGCGCAGCAGTCGATAGATTAGCTCCGCCGTCGCCGCCGCGCGGGTGTCCACCAGCGCCACATCCGCGAACGGCTCCATCAGCACATGGTGGTCAATCTGGAGGATTTTTCGCGCTGCGCGTACCAGCGGCTCGTGTTTGCCCGCGCGATTGAGTTGGCTCTGGTCAACTACCACCGCCACATCATAGGTGCGGTGGTGGGGATGCTCCGTGTGTATCTGCTGCCAATCGGGCAGGAATCGGTAGATTTCGGGCACGGGGTCGTGGCTGACGACCACAACATGGGTCTTGCCCATCTGTTTCAGGGCGTGGTACAGCCCCAGCGCGCTACCCAGCGCGTCCCCGTCGGGGTGCAGGTGCGGGACAATCAGCAACGATTCCGCCTCATGCAGGAGTTGGGCAGCGTGTGTGAACAAGCCTCGCGAACGCATATCGCGCCGAATTGTACCCGACGGCGGGAACTTTTCGGCGCGATTCTCCGTCTATATAGGTAGCAAGCAACTACACACCTCTCTTGGGGGCGGCAGGTTTTGCTCTCCTTTGCCTGTCGTCCCCTTTTTTCCTGCCGCGCTTAAGTATACCGCCTGCCCTCCGATTCCTGCCGCTTCGGGAAGGGATTGCGGGCAAATTCGGCGATTTTGCGGTTAGCCCAGCACAACATCCAGATAGAGCATGACGATAAGCCCCGCCATCAGCCCGAAGGTCGCCCAGCGTTCGTGCCCTTTGCGGTGCGTTTCGGGCACGATTTCGTCGCTGATGATATACAGCATCGCGCCTGCGGCGAAGCCCATCGCGTAGGGCACGAGCGGCGCGAGGTAGTAGACCAGCCCCGCGCCCAGCACCGCCATCGGCAACTCCACCAGCCCTGAACGGACGCCCACGAACGCCGCGTAGTACCGCCTGCCGAAGCCCGCCGCGAGCGCAGCGAAGGCGACCGCCATGCCTTCGGGGATGTTCTGCGCGCCGATAGCGATCATCAGCAGCGCGCCCTCGCGGAAGTGCCCGCCGCCGAACGCCACGCCGACCGCCAACCCTTCGGGCGCGTTGTGCAGCGTAATCGCAATCACGAACAGCAGCACCGCCCGCAGGCGACGCCCATCCACCCCCTCGCGCCCAATCACAGGGTGCTGGTGGGGAATCAGGTGGTCGGCGGCGTCCATCGCCAGCGCGCCCAACGCAACGCCGAACAGTGCAGGAAACACGCCACCCTGCTCAATCGCAGGCAGAATCAGGCTGGTGAAACTCGCTGCCAGCATCACGCCCGCCGCAAAGCCCAGCAGCGCGTCCAGCACGCGCGCCGACGGCTGGCGCACCAAAAGCACCAGCAACGCGCCCGCCATGTTCAACGCCACAATAAACACGCCTGCGACCAGCCCCTGCGCCACAGGGTGCGCAGGCATCCAACTTTCGAGAAGCTCCACTTGGGAAAGTTATACCCCGCCCCACGCGCCCCACTGAACGCGAAATAGTGTATAATTGCCTTGTGAACCGCCTGCTGGGCATCGAGACCGAGTACGGGCTGTATGTGGAGGGGCGTGGCGTCGCAGACCAGGTGATGGAAGCCGTCGGCGTGCTGCGCAACTGCCCGTTCCCCGCCGTCAAAGGCTGCTGGGACTACCGACTGGAAGACCCCCGACGCGACATGCGCGGCTTCCGCGTGGAGCATTTGGCGGTAGACCCACACGACGCGCAGATTGAGCGCGAACACCCGATTAGCCTCTCCGAGCGCGAGGCGCGCAGCGACCATGCGCTTGCCAACGGCGCGCGACTGTATAACGACCATGCACACCCCGAATACGCCACCCCCGAATGCCGACGCCTAATGGACTTGATTGCCTACGACAAGGCGGGCGAGCGCATCCTGCTGGCGTGTGCGCAGGCGTACCAGCAGCGCATCAACGCAACGGTCAAACTCTACAAAAACAACACCGACTACCACGGCAGCAGCTACGGCACGCACGAGAGTTATTTGCTGCGGCGCGACATCCCGTTCGAGACGCTGGCGTCCACGATGACGCCGTTTCTGACCACGCGCCTGATTTACGCGGGCGCGGGCAAGGTCGGCGTGGAAAATAACCCGAACCCGCGCGTGCCGTACCAAATCAGCCAACGCGCCGACTTCTACATGGACACGATGAATGTGGAGACGCTGTACCGCCGCCCGATATTCAACACACGCGACGAACCGCACGCCCGCATGCACGACTACCGTCGCCTACATGTGATTTGCGGGGACGCGAACATGAGCGAGTACGCGACCGCGCTCAAGGTCGGCGCAACCGCGCTCGTGCTGGAGCTGCTGGAGACGGGCTGGGCAGCGAACCTGATTGTCGTAGACCCTGTGGCGACCGCGCAGCGCATCTCGCGCGACCCCGACGGCAAATGGCTGGTGGAGACCGACCGCGGGGTGATGACCGCCATCGAGGTGCAACGCTACTACTTGGACGCCGCCGCGCAACAGTTCGCAGGGCGCGACGCCGAGACCGACTGGGTGTTGCGCGAGTGGGAGACTGTGCTGCACCTGCTGGAGACCGACCCCGACGCGCTGGGCGACCGACTCGACTGGGTCGCCAAACGCCAGTTATTGAGCCTTTTCGCGGAGGCGGAAGGCGTTTCGCTGGATGACCCTGCGATGATTGCGCTCGATTTGGCGTATCATGATATAGACCCTGCCGAAGGGCTGTATTACGCGCTGGTGGAGCAAGGACGGATGCAGACGCTGGTCAGCCCAGAAGCGGTAGCGTTCGCGATGCACAACCCGCCGCGCGACACCCGCGCCGCCATCCGTGCGCTGTGCGTGCAGCGCTACCCCGCGCAGGTGGAAAGCATCAACTGGGAGCGCATCGGGCTGCGCAACGACGACCAGACCGTGCGGCTGGACTTGAGCCAGCTCATCGGCGACACAAGCGATTTGAACCGTCGTCTGACGACGGCAGAGACGATTACGCAATTCGTAGACCTATTGCGTGCGCCCCATCGGGCGAGCGCACCCAAACAGGAGGAACCGCAATGATCACACGAGCGGAAGAGCGCGTCCGACGCCCTGTGCCGACAGAGCCGCTGACGCGACCCGGCGGCGACGGCGACGGACCAGGCAAGCCGGATGTGAAGCGACCTGATACGAACGAGCTGCTTAAGCGCATGCGCCGCATTGACCCAGAGCAGGCGCGTCGCTACCGCCAGCGCAGCGGGCAGTAAGCCAACGCTTGAGCGAACCGATCAACGGGCGCGACGCCTGCCGCCTGCGCGGGCGTCCGCCAAACCTATACAACGAGGCGCTATGACAACACGAACCTATTCGGGTGACTTTTATGAACTGCTACAGGGCTACCAAGCGCAAACGGGTGTGCGTCTGCCGCTGTTTAGTCCCATCGACGCGCCGCAGCCCGCGCCCAACGCCGCGCTGGAGGTGCACGGCACGACGGTGATTGCGCTGAAGTTTCAGGGCGGCGTGCTGAATGTCGGCGACCGACGCGCCACTGCCGCCAACGCCGTGATGTACGACCGCGCGGACAAAATCATCCCGCTGGACGACCACACGCTGGTCGCCATCGCGGGCGCGTACGGGCGCGCGATGGAAGTCGTGCGCTACTTGCGCCACGCCTTCAAATACTACGCCCGCAGCCAACTCCAGCCCATGAGCCTGGACGGCAAACTCCAAGAGGTCTCGCGTGCGCTGTCGGCGAACCTGCCCAACGCGCTAGGCGGCATCGGGCTGTTCATCCCCATCCTGAGCGTGTACGACCCTGACCGCGATTGTGGGCGCATCTTCTTCTATGATGTGAGCGGCGCGCGCTTCGAAACGCCTGAATACGGCGCCTCAGGCTCTGGCTCCGAGCGCATCCGCGGCGTGTTCGACTACATCACCAAGACGCGCGGGGCGTTCAGTCAGCGACCGCTGGAGGAAGTGCTGCGCGAGGCGATTCTGCTGCTGGACATCGCCGCCGACTTGGACGCAGCGACAGGCGGCATCGACAAGGTGCTGCCCACCGCGCGCTATGTGAACCGCGAGGGCGTGTTCGAAGTGCCCGAAGCGACTATTCGCGACATCGTGCAGTCGATTCGGAACGGAGGCAACGGCTGATGCTTACCCCGTATGATTTTCAGGAGAACCTGCAGCAGCGGGCGCAGTATATCCGCAACCGCTTGCGTGCGGGCAGTCCCGTAATCGGGATTAGCTACGACAACGGCATATTGCTGCTTGCGCTCAAGCGGCGCGGGCGCAAGGTGTACGAGGTCTACGACCGCCTGATGTTCTCCGCGATTGGCAACCAAGCGGATGTGGAGAACCTGCGCTTGGCGGCGATTGACTTCGCGCACCAAGAGGGCTTCGTGCGCAGCCCTGACGATGTGACGATTCAGCGGGTGGTGGGGTTTGCGCTCTCGCCCGCGCTCAAAAAGGCGTTCGGCGACCCGCTCACGACGCCGTTTGTGGCGCGCGCGCTGTTCGCCGAGCTGCACGACGCCCCTGAGCGCGACCAGTTCTACACGCTCAACTACGACGGCGAGTTTCTGCCCTACGAGCGGTTCGCCGCGATTGGAGGTACACAGACCGCCGAAGAGCAGGCGACTCGCTACTTGGAGGCGCAGTTGACGCACCTGCCGACGCTGGAGAGCGCGCTGCCGATTGCGCTGATTGCCTGGGGCGTCGCCTACGAAGCCGCGCAACAGGAAGACGCCGACTCGGTCTCCGAAGACGCCGCGCGCAACCGCCTGCGCGAGATGCTCGGCGAAGCGCAGGTGGAGGTCGGCATCCTGGAACGCCAGACGCTGCGCGAGAATCGATTCCGCCTGCTCACACACCAGCAACTGGAACCCTACCTGAAGCGGCTGTGAGGGGATTCGTGATCGCCCCCAGTTCCACATCAGCGCACAGCAGGTGTAAGGTATAGTTATGCCGATGGGAGCGCAATCCGCCACACAGCAAGCGTCGATACCATTTGTTGATTCAATCGTGGAAGGCGACTGCCGTGAACTCATGCGGCAGTTGCCCGACGCCTGCCTGGACGCTGTGATTACCAGTCCCCCTTACTACCAGCAACGCGACTACGGCATAGGCGACATCGGGAACGAACCGAGCCTCGACGCCTATATCCAAAACCTGCTGCAAGTGTTCGAGCAGTGCGTGCGCTGCCTGAAGCCGACGGGGAGCATCTTTTTCAACATCGGGGACAAGTACGAGAACGGTTCGCTGCAACTGGCTCCCTACCTCTTTGCACACGCGGCTGTTCAGCGCACAGGCGTCAAGCTTATCAACATTATCACTTGGGTCAAGCCTAATCCTGAACCCCGTCAGTATCGCCGACGCTTGGTCAACAGCACAGAGCCGATTTTTCACTTCGTGAAGTCGGATGAGTATCGGTACTTCTACGAGCGTTTTTACGGCGCATCGCGATTTGGTACGCCAGCGCGTCAAGGCAGGCAACAATATCGGCAAACAATACATGGAGCTGATTGAGCAGTCTGACCTGTCGCCAGAACAAAAGCAGGAGGCGCGCCTCGCGCTTCAGCAGGCAATTGCAGAGGTGCAGCGCGGCGAAATCGCGTCGTTTCGCATGAAGATTCGCGGCATCCACTCGGAGGCATACGGGGGCTACGAGGGTGGACGCAAAAGCCACCTCAAAAACAAAGGCTTTACAATTATCCGCATGTACGATCGCGCGATTAAGCGGGATGTCATCGAGTGCCCCGTGATCGCTGTCAAGTCGCCCAATCACCCTGCGGTGTATCCAGAATATCTGGTGCAGGAACTTCTGAACCTCACCACAGAGGTCGGCGACCTTATGCTTGATCCGTTTATCGGTTCGGGTACAACGGCTGTCGTCGCCAAACGAATGGGACGACGATTTATTGGCTTCGAGATCAGTCCCGCCTACTGTGAACTGGCGCGCCGTCGCGTAGAAGAGACTGCGGTGCAGCCGTGCCTGGTGGAACTGTTTGTATAGGTGCTGTTTTTCCAAATGCGCCCAGACTTGCTCCCATCGACGAACCCGCCGATCAGTGGGTGCGCGACTGGATAGCCCCAGTTGGGGTAGAATTATACCAATCGCACGGGCGGAGTTTACAATTGCCCCCCTCCTGCAGGTTCCCCCCGCTTCGCGAGGGGAACCGCGCACGGAGTTCGGTTCCCCCTGCTTGCAGGGGGAACCATAAGGAGGGGGTCTTCAATCTCGCTTGTTTTTGTAAACCGTGTCCACGCGATTGGTATCACAGTATCGGCAACAATGATATGCTCAATCGCGCGTTGGAGCGTTTACGGAACGGACTCTCGGGCACGCCCTACGAGAGCAAAGTCTACCTCGTGGGGGGCTATGTGCGCGACAAGTTGCTGGGGCGACCACTGCCCAGCGATGCGGATCTCGTGCTGGAAGGCGACGCGCTCGAACTCGCGCGGTTCCTTCACGAACGGGGCGTCGCCGACCACCCGCCCGTGACCTACCCGCGCTTCGGCACGGCGATGGTGCATGTCGGCGGGCTCATGGTGGAGCTGGTGACCGCCCGCGCCGAGTCGTATCATGATGCCAGCCGCAAGCCCGCTACAGTGAAGCCCGCAACCCTCTACGAGGACGCCCTGCGCCGCGACTTCACGGTCAACACGCTGCTGGAGAACCTGCACACAGGCGAAATCGTCGACCTGCTGGGCACGGGACTGCGCGACCTGCAGGCGAAACTCTTGCGCACCCCGCGCGACCCGCACGAGACCTTTTACGAAGACCCGCTGCGCATGCTGCGCGCCGTGCGATTCGCCGTGCAACTCGGCTTCACCATAGACCCCGCCGCCGCGCAAGCGATCCGCGAGCAAGCCGACCGCCTCAAAATCGTGAGCGTCGAGCGCATCCAGACCGAGTTCACGCGCCTGATGGACTCGCCCCAAGCGGCAGCTGGACTGCAGATGCTGCTGGAGATGGGGCTACTGGCGCAGTTCGCCGAGCCACTGCTACCGATGGTCGGCTGCACGCAGAACGACTACCACCTCTACGATGTGTGGGAACACAGCCTGAAGACTGTGGAGTGTGTTGACCCTTCGGGGCTAACGATGCCCGCGTGGGAGGTGCGCTTGGCGGCGCTGCTGCACGATGTCGGCAAGCCCGCGACCAAAACGGTCAGCGAGGACGGCGCAATCCACTTCTACGAACACGACCGTGTCGGCGCACAAATCGCCCACGAGTGGCTACGCAGCCTGCGCTACTCGAACGAGACCATCGGGCGCATCACGACGCTGGTTCGGATGCACATGCGCCCCGGCCTTTACACCCCGCAGTGGCGCGACGCGGCGGTAAGACGGCTGATTCGCGACGCGGGCGATCTGCTGGAGCCGCTGCTGCGTCTGACGGAGGCAGACATCAAGGCGCATCGGCACGATGTGGTACACGCCGACATCGCCGCGCTGCGCGAGCGGATTGCGCAGGTGCAGGCGGCGCAGCCCCCCACCCGCTGGCGCAGCCCACTCACGGGCGAGCAGTTGATGCACCACTTCGGACTGGAACCCGGTCCGCTGGTGGGGCAACTGAAACGCTACCTGGAAGAGCAGGTGATTGAAGGCGCGCTGCATCCCGACGATACCGAACACGCCCTGCGCCTGGCAAGAGCGTACCTGCGACAGGTTCAGGAGCCGTCGGTGTGAAAAACCTTGCGCCTGTGGTACAATATGCTTAGGATGACCCCGCGCGAGCGCATTGGGCAGGCAATCGTCGGTGGCGAGGTAGACCGATTGCCGTATTGTTTTTGGTACCACTTCCGCACGGAGGCGTGGTTCCCGCAGGCGTTGCACGCCGAGTACCGCGCCCCCGCCAGCGACGCCGTCCTGCAACAGTATATCGACGGCATGAGCCGCGCGACCTACGAGTTCTGGCGACGCTACCAGCCCGACCTGCTGAAGGTGATGCACGACATCCCCTACGAGACGCCCGAAGGGCTGCCGTTCGTGCGCACTGCCGACGACTGGGCGAAACTCACCCCGCTGGAGCCTGATCGCGGGCACTTCGGCGCACAGATCGAAATGCTGCGCTGCCTGCGCGCGATGGTTCCCGACGATGTGCCGATTATCGAGACCGTCTTCAACACCTTCTACTATGCGAACAAACTCTGCGAGGGCAAACTGCTGGAGCATCTCGCGCTGGCGCCCGACGCCGTGCAGGAGGGGCTGCGCACGATTCAGGCGAACCTGCAGGTGTACGCCCGCTACGCGCTGACCGTCTGCGACGGGATCTACTACGCTGTGAACGGGATTGGCGCGGACGCTGCGCCGCGTGCGGTCTATGTGGAATACTTTGCGCCGCTGGATCGCGCCTTGCTGGAGTCGGTCGCCGACGGGCGGTTCAATGTGCTGCACCTGCACGGCTACGGCGAGTTGTACGCCGACCTGCTGGCAGACGCGCCCGCCGCGATTGTGTGCTGGAGCGACCGCAGCACGACGCTGAGCCTCGCGGAGGGCAAGCGGCTGTTTGACCGCTGTGTGATGGGCGGGCTGAACGAACTCGAGCTGCCGAAGATGTGTCGCGAGCGGGTGTTCCAGCAGGCGTTAGACGCGCGCGATAGCGTCGGCAGGCGCGGGTTTATCCTTGCGCCGGGCTGCTCCGTGCCCACCGACATCAGCCCCGAAGTGCTGCTGACCATTCGCGAGTTCGCGCTGGGGGCGTAAACGGAAGTTGAGCGTCTACTCCCCGAACGGTAGTTCCCCTGCGAACAGATTGACGGCGGGATAATCGCCGCATTCACCCTCAATTCGCGCCTTAGCAATCGCGTAGTAGTGAGCGTCAATCTCGATGCCGACAAAGTTGCGTTTTAGGCGCTTCGCCACAACGCCTGTCGTGCCCGACCCCATGAACGGGTCCAACACCGTGTCGCCTTCTCGAGTGGCAAGCAGCAGAATGCGCGTGAGGAGCGTTTCGGGCTTCTCGGCGGGATGCTCCGTGCGGTGCTTCTCAGCGGGGATGACCCACAGATTGCGCATATGCTTGCCCCCATTCAGACGCTTTGCCATATCGTAGTCGAAGTAATACCGCTTCGACTTGCTGGCGACCCAGATAAGTTCGGTCGCAGGCGCAAGCCGATTGGTGCGGAGCAACGGCGTAGCGTTCGGCTTGTACCAGATGATGTCGTTGATAATCCACAGTCCCAGTTCCTTGAGCGCCATCCCGAGGGATGATTGTGTAGTGTGCCCGAAATCCAGAGTGTGCCTTCATCTTTGAGAACACGCACGCATTCGGCTATCCACTGGCGATTGAAGGTGTGGAGATCCTCAACCTGATCCCACGCGCCTTTATCGCACTTTTGGGGGCGTCCTGAGCGGCAGTCAGGAACCCATCGCCCGACAGGTTGTAGGGCGGGTCGGCAAAAATCATGTCGACGCTTGCCGCCTCCATGCGTGGCAGCCATTCCAGTGCGTCACCGTGAATGAGTTGAATGGTAGGCATTCTCCACAAAATTGTACCTTATACCAATCACGCCGTCAAAGTTCACAAATTCCTGCGCGTGCAGAATCCCCCCACTCCCTGCCCCTTAAAGGGGTAGGTTTTTTTCCGAGGGCACGGAAACCTACCCCTCAAATCTACAAAGAAAACATATCCGCACACAAGTCAACACAACAACCACCAACACCAA
>Ga0101945_1000467_pt1 | contig 69351 bp, 64 predicted proteins | sample DewCreD2012metaG_2_FD_75246 | JGI IMG/M metagenome (GOLD analysis project Ga0101945, IMG submission 75246) | Hot spring sediment bacterial and archeal communities from British Columbia, Canada, to study Microbial Dark Matter (Phase II) - Dewar... ... | reverse complement strand
GGCCTTCGGCCTGCGCTCGTGCCCTTCGGGCACGCCGGTTGCGTGGCCTTCGCCTTCGGCCCGCTCCCGCGCGGCGGCTCGCGCCCCGCCCGTCCGCCCCCCCAAAGGGGGGGCTCCCCCCACCTCGCGCCGTAGCGCTCCCGCGCTACGGCGCTACCCACCCCTAGGGGAAGGCAGCGACCGCTCCTTCTGCGAGCGCCGCGACCGAAAGCAACCGGACGCGACAGCTCCGCAAAAGACGCGGAACTGTCGCTCGTGCCCTTCGGGCACGCCGGTTGCTGGAATATCCTCGCGCGCGAATCGGCGCAAAACGCCGAATCGCGCGCTCGTCCGCTCGTCGCCGTCGCGGCGCTCGCGGGGGCTTCGCGCCGTAACCTTGCCGCGAGATTGCCGCAAGGCTGCCGCAAGGTTGCCGCAAGATTGCCGCAAGATTGCCGAGGCCTCTCCGTGCCCATCCGCGAACGTCCCCTGGCCTTTCGGCTCCCTCGCCGGGCGAGGGCTGTGTCAAAGAACCTTAGCGGCGAATTTCGCCGAGCGGCGATTATACGGCTCGGCGCGCGGGTCAAAAGCGCTGTCAAGGTATTGCTCGCCTCCGGCCTTCGGCCTCCGGCTGCGCTCCACCTTGACAGCTCTCGCGCCCTGGCGCAGGCGACGGCGGCTCCTTCGACTCGACCGCCGCATCGCCGTCCCGCGCGCCCGCTTCGACCTTATACGCCGGTCTCCCGCCCGCGAGACGAAAGCTGCCGCTCGCTCCGAAAACCCGCGCGACTCGCGACCGCTTGCGCACGCTTCCGATCTCTCGCGAGATGCACACGTGTGCACTCACCGCAAGCGCGCGCGGGTTTTCTCCGCTCGCTCCGCCCCTTCGGGGGCGGCAGCTTTCGTCTCGCGGGCTTTGCGAGGAGTCAGCCCCTCCGGTCAAGCGACTCTCGCCCTCACCAAGAAGGAAAAGGTCGCGGGCGCGCGGGGCCCTCGCGGCGATGCGAATGCGGTAGAGAGTCCTTCTTCCTTCCGTGCGCCTCCGGCCTTCGGCCTCCGGCGCACCCTCTCGCGGTCTGCGTCATCCGCCGCCGTCGCCTGCGCCAAAGCGGGCGCGCCCGCGCGCCGGGCCGTAGGCCGCTTTCGGCGAAATTCGCCAGGTTCTTTGACAACGCCCTCGCCCACTCGCGGCGAGGGGCCGAAAGGCCGGGGACTAGCGCGTTTGTACCGGTCCGCAAGACCGGGAGCGACCAAGCTCGGCTGAGTAAGCGCAATAAGCCTCCCGGACGTCCGATCCGGGAGCCGGGTTCTTCTCCTCCTTTCCAACCCCGTGAATCACTCACCTCCTCAATACCTCCTCAACACCTCCTCAAAACCTGGCTCCCACTTCCCGGCTCCCGCATCGGACGCCCGGGGGAGAAAGGAGGGAGAAATGGCGGACGTCTTCGGCTCGTGCGAACTCTGCGGTCGCGACGTTCACGGCGGTGTGCGCGTCCTGAGCACGGAGATCGGCGAGGCTTTCGCCGTTATGATCCTCGCCGATCCAGATAGAGACTGGATCTGCTGCGATGCGTGCAACGCGCTCGTGTGTCACGACTGTTGCAAGCACCCAGACTCTGGGTATTGCAACTCTTGCTACGACCGAATCTTCCGGAGGAGGAGGAAATGATGCTCCCAAGACGCGTGCAACGTGCGTTCGCTTCCCACAATCTCGCGAAGGCTCGCTTCTACTTCTTCGAGCACGATGTCCGTTCGGCGTTCCGATCACGAAGACCGCTCGCGGAGGTCGTCGAGTACTTCGTCTCCGATGCCATTAGTGAGCATTGGGACGCCGACGATCTCGCTCAGCGGTTCAAAATCGGAATCGCCGCTCTCAGGATCGCGGAGGAGAAAGCGGTATGCCAACGATCATCGTGCAATCGGACAGCGACGGCAGAGCACGTCGCTGCGACGCCCGTTGCCACAAGGCGGGGCTGACAAATTGTCGCTGCATTTGCGAAGGCAGGTACCACGGATGCGCACGCGGATTCCCATCGCTGCCAGCGAGCGTCGAGGAGGCCGAGATGATGCTCGCGATCAAGTACGAACTCGAAGAGCGTCAGCCCGCGCTCATCCTCTGAATCCGTTCGCGGGGCGCCGACCCGCGCCGAGGGATCTCCGCTCGGCAAAAGACGGCCGGGTTTCAGGGGGTTCCCGATCAAACCCCCTCACCCACAACCGAACGAGAGGAGGATTTCCGCCATGTTAGTAAAGGTTCCACACCCAGAGTGCGAACTCTGGGTGAACGCCGCAGACATTCAGCGGCTCTATGTCGGGCGCCGCGCCGTTCCAGGCAAAAACGGCAACGGCAGCAAAGTATTCCACGTCACCTTGCAGCTCGACGAGGGCCATCAGGAAGTCGTCTATTTCCCAACTTTCGAGGAGGCGACCCAATTCGCCGACTCGATCGTGAAATCTCAATCTCAACGAAAGGAGGATGCTATGCTTGAGATCAAAGAAATCCCAGCCATCTCTGTCAAACGCGCCATTTCTCCAGATGGGCGAGTCAATTCCATTTCCTTCTTCCTTCAAGTCCCCGTCACAGACCCCGCTCACGTAGATACCGACAAACTCAACTCGCTCATCGCTCTACTCAACCGACTCGCTGAACAATGGCAAGCCGAAGCTCTCGCGCCTCGCGCTGACGCCCCCGCAACCGCTCCCGCACCCGCTCCCGCTCCAGCACAGAACGCTCACGAGAACAACGGCGAGAACGGCGAGACGCGAATTGTGGCGACCAGAATTCGGTTCGTGGACAAGGTCGCGTCCAAGTTCGACCCTAACGGGCAGTACCGGATAAAGTTCCACGACCCGCTCCCGCCCCTCTACGTCAGCCTCGACCGCATCGCCGACATCCTCGCCGACTTCAAGGTCACCTCGCCGGATCGCCTACGCGGCCTCCCAGTTCACGCTCACGTGGACGACGCCAGCGGCCGCGTCCGTCGCATCTCGCCCGTCCGGTGAATGAAAAAGGGCAGGGGAGAATCCTCCCCTGCCCAAATTCCCGAAGGAGGAAACCATGAAGACGAAGATCTATTCAGACACCATCGAGAGCTTCATCGCCGAAGCCACGTCCCCCGTGTACATCTGCCGCATCACGCGCATGGTGGGAAACCGAATCCCCATGCGCGAGTTCTACATTATCGCGACCGCGTTCAACCGCGAAGGGCGTCCCGTCGAGTATCGCGTCTTCGCCGGGCGCGCCTTCGCCTACGACGACGCCGCTTGCCGCAATGCCGCCGACCGCGCCCGCGCCCTCGCCGAGACTATTGAGGCAAAGCTCCGTGAAAAGGACCTCGACATCCGACACGGAGCCATCTCTGAGGAACCCATCCTCGGCGAACCTCCCGATTGAACCGCTCGGGGGTAGGGGACACTCCCCCTACCCCACACCTCCCAAGATGATGGGAGTCCTCTACGTGAGATCCCCGTCAGTTGTATCGGCAGAACCAAATCCTCGCTGACGCGCGAGCCAGGCCGCGTGCATCTCCGGTTCGGGGTCGACGCCGAGGGCATCGGCGACGCGGTTGATGTAGTTGAAATAGGCGATGACCTGAACGGCATCGAGGATGTCACGGTCGCTCAGCCCCGCGCGACGAAGCCTGTCGAGATCGGTCGGCTGCATGGCCGAGGGCGTGCGCGTCAGCTTCTCGGCAAATTCGCAGAGGGCGCGTTCGCGCTCGGTGAGCCGTGCCTGCCAGTAATCCCGCTTGATCTGGGCGACGAGGTCCGCATTTCCGGTTTCCTTACGGAGATCCTCCCCGTGCGCTTCGATTCAGTAGAAGCAGTTGTTGGCCCAGGAGGTCACCGTCGCCAGCAGTTCCCGCTCGGCCCGCGACAGACCCGACGGTCCGTACATGAGCGTCAGGTAAAGATGCACACCCGCGCGCAGCGCTGCCGGGTTGAGACTCTGAACCTTGACGATGTTGAAGACTTTGCCGGCCCGTCGCCGGGCCGCTTCGTATTCTCGACGCAACGCGTCATCCGCGTCATGCTCTTCGATGATCCGAATCCAGGCCATAATTCCTCCTGCCGACAACTGAAAATCCTCTGGCGTAGGAAAACGACCACGAAGGGACACAAAGGACGCCACGGATCTCATAGATTCGCATGGATCTTCTGTGAAAATCTGTGAAATCCGTGGCGTCCTTTCTGCGAAATCTGTGGCCCGTGGGTGGAGGTGGATGAGGCGAGCCCTAAGGACACACCGATCGATCGGTGTTCATCCGTATCCAGCTGCACAACATCGTTCCCCCGTGGTGAGATTCCCGGCTCCCCGGGCAGCACCCTTCTCCCCCGTCCGAGCACATCTTTCGCTCGCGGCGGAAAAAGGGCTTGACAATCGGCTCAAGATGTGGCATTTCTCCCCGCGCAGGGAGGGCCGGTCATGAGGGCAGTCGAGTGCCGATGGAGAAGCGGGCGATCCCCCGAACGTGTGAGACCCCGATGAAGGTGGGCGTGGACGGAGCCTGGGCTGTCTCCACTCCGAGCGCGCGCGGGTAACGGCTCTTCCTGACTGAGACCCCGCGCACGTGTGATGGTCGCGTGGGGGGAGTCGGTCGGATGTATCCCATGGCGAAGGCGAACGATCGAGGCGGGCGGGCCGCAGGGGCGGTAACCTGCCCTCAATCTCGCGGGGGGCCACTCTCGTGCTCATCTTGTGCGCGGCCGCGTGAGCTTTCGTCCCGGCGGCCCCTCGGATGGGCGATCGCGATGGCTACACCAGGCGAACGTACGTGGGCATCCTTGCGACGTCGCTCACCCCGTGGAGACTCCACGGGGAGGGACGAGCGGGGAGCGAGCCTCTCCTTCCCCTCGGGATTCATTTCGGGACGTCCCGCGCCGTGCTCAACTGCGTCCCTATCCTCATCGGGCCGAATCCGACGATCCGGACGTGCCGTCGAAGGGCGAAGGTACGTGATCGACCGCGTCCCCGGACCAAGAGGGAGAATGTCGTTCGACGGTGGGGAGGGGGCCTTCCTCAGCAATGTGCGACGTCAAGCACACCCGCTACGTCGGGTTTGTGCTAACATCTACGGCCGAGAGCGCAGAGGTGTTCGATATGTGGCGAATGGGTGAGTTCAGGATGTGAGCAAGATGGTTCGATGCCCTATTTGCCAATGGAATAACCCTCCCGAGGCGACCATCTGTGGGCCGTGTGGGGCCTCGTTAGGGCCAGGAGAGGAGTTTCGACGCGCCCGCCACCGAGGTCTGCCTGTCTTCACCGAAACGTGCACGCACTATCTCGTCCTCACCGAAGACGTGTATCGCCGACCCGATGGAGCAAACTACGTGTGCAGTCCCCCCTTGCGGACGCGTGCGGATATCGAAGCCCTCTGGCGCGGGATCCAAGAGGGGATCATCTCGGTCGTGACCTCCGATCACACGGCGTGGAGCCTGGCGCAGAAAAAGCTCGGTCATGGCTCCTATCTCAACATCCCTCACGGAATGCCAGGGGTCGAGCTGCGACTTCCTATATACCGAGGGCGTGCTGACGGGCCGCTTATCCCTTCCTCAGCTCGTCAATCTCTTGAGCACTTCCCCGGCGAAGATCTGGGGGCTGTATCCCCGGAAGGGATCCCTGCTGCCCGGCTCAGATGCCGACCTGGTGATCTTCGATCCCGACACCCAGTGGACCGTCGATCCTGCGCATCTCCACATGGGGGCCGATTGGTCGCCCTATGCCGGCCGAGCCCTCCGCGGAAAGATCCTCTCCGTGATCGCTCGCGGCGACCTCATCATCAATCAGGGGACGTTCCAAGGGGAGCGCGGGCGCGGCCGATTCATTCCACGAGCGTTGGACTAGAACAAGATGGCGGACGCCCGTATCGGACTCGCCTTCTTAGGCGCACCCTCGGTGCCCGAGATGCTGCGCTGCGCCCAACGGGCCGAACAGAGAGGGTTCGACTCGATCTGGATGGCGGAGACGCGCCTCACCCGCGATGGACTCGTCCCCCTGGCGGCCATGGCGACCGTGACCACCCGACTCCGCTTGGGCACAGGCATCATCAATGTCTATACCCGAAATCCCGTCCTCATAGCCGTGAGCTTCGCTACCCTTGAGGAAATGGCGCCCGGCCGGACGATCATCGGCCTCGGGACGGGGTCTCCACGAATCCTCGCCGCGCAAGGGGTGGAGTTCGAGCGCCCGCTCACGCGGCTTCGCGAGTCCATCTTCGTCATCCGAAAGCTGTTGGCCGGCGAGCGCGTCACGTTCGCAGGGGAGTCGCTCTCCCTCGAGGACGCTCGACTGGAGGTGATCCCCCCGCGACCCTTACCCATATATCTGGGAGTGACCGGACCGCGGGCCTTAGAACTGGCCGGGGAAATCGCCGATGGCGTTCTCCTGAACGGGTTCCTTCCGACCGCATACGTCCGCCGCGCTCTTGACCGACTCGCCCTCGGCATCACTCGCCGCCCGCCCTTTCTCGGAGAGCTCGACATCGCCATGATGCTCGTGACATCGCTCGACGAGGATGGCTGCCGCGCGCGAGACCGGATTCGCCCAATCGTGGCCGCGTACCTCTCGAACTTCCCCAACATCGCCCGGGAAACCGGGCTCGATCATGAAACGCTTGAGCGTATTCGCTCGATCGGCGCTCCGGCCGTCTCTGACGAGATCCTCGATCATCTGGTCGTGGCGGGAACGCCTGAGCACTGTCACCAGCGCCTCCAGGCTTATCGCGCTGCCGGCGTCCGACTCCCCATCGTCGCTCCTCTCGCAAATGTCACGGAGACGATCGAAGCGTTCGGATCGTCAGGGAAATGACGTCATGAGGTGGGACCAAAAAAAGAAAGGAGGCCTGAACGACTATGGCACCCTCGATGCCGCGCATCGTGTTCGATCGCCGTCATCGGGCCATCCCCAGGCCAAAAGGAACGGCCCGACGATCGGTGCTCTTGTCCCTTCTGCTCGTCTGCTCCCCACTGTCCGTCCTTGGACAAGTGGCCATCACAGGGAAGATCACCGGCGTGGTCACTGATTCCTCCGGCGCAGCCATCCCTCAGGCGACGGTCACCGTACATGGGCCGGCCTTGATGGCCGCGCGCACCGTCATGACACAAGCGGATGGGACGTTCCTGGTCGATCAGCTCCCGATCGGCACCTATGAGGTGACCGTCAAAGCGCCGGGCTTTAAGACCTACGTGCAGAGAGGCGTGGTGATCAACGCCGGCTTTACTGCCACCCTCACCGTGACTCTGGAGGTGGGAGCACTCCAGGAAGTCGTCACCGTGATGGCCGAGACCGTTGTGGACGTGAAGACCCATTCCCTGAAGACGACCTTCGACCACGATCTGTTGCAGACCATCCCCAGCGGTCGCGATCCCTGGTCGACCGTGGCCCAAGTGCCCGGAGCCACGCTCACCCGATTCGATATCGGCGGCTCCGAGAGTTATCAGCAATCCACCATGCAGGTGCACGGCAGCAAGCCCGGACAGCAGGTGTGGAGTTTCAACGGCCTGCGCCTCAACTGGCCCGGCTCATCCGGTGGATTCACGGCGTTCTACATCGATTACGATTCGCTCCAGGAATTCCAAGTCGTGACCGATGCCGCTCCTGCCGAAGTCGGCGTGGGCGGAATCTACATGAACATGGTGACGAAGTCGGGCTCAAATGAGGTCCACGGACTCGTGGCCGGCTACTACCTCTCGAGCGCGCTTCAGAAGTCCATCAAACGGCCGATCTTTCAAGGAGTCCCCGTGTCCGCCGGCATCCCCTTCATGATGTTGCGCGATACGACGGCGAACGCCGGAGGGCCCATTCTGAAAGATCGGTGGTGGATCTTCGGCGCGTATCGGCGGTACGATATTTCCCAGCGGGTCCTGGCCGTGCGACGACCGGACGGCACGAACATCAGCGACGTCAATCACCAGTCGAACACTGTGCTGCGGAGCGACTTCCAACTCACCCCCAATCACCGAGTCAATGTCCAGTGGCTCTATAACAGCCAAAATCGGTTTTTCCGAAGGACCACGGCCTTTGCCTTCGTGGATGACCAGGCCAGCTGGCGGCAAATCGAACCAGCGTACATCGTGCAAGGACAATGGACCGGTGCGCTCACGAGCAACTTCATCCTCGACGCGCGCTTGGGATATCTCCACCTGCTCTTTCCCCTCTCCTATCAGCCCACGGTGAAGCCAACGGACATCTCCGTGGCTGACCTGACGCTCTCTACGCTCAAAGGCGCAGCACAGTTTAACTTCTTGAACCCGGCGCAAACGCTCCGGTTCGCCGTGAGCGCCTCATATTTCAAAGGCGCCCTCCGGGGATCCCATAACTTCAAGTTCGGATATGAAGTCTCCACGAATCGTAACGGAAACTTCTATGACATCAATGGAAACATCAATGTGTTCTTCAACAACGGCGTTCCCCTTCGCGTCGACATCTTCAACACTCCGATCCGCGCGAAAAGCATCTTTCATGAGACGGCCGCCTTCGTCCAAGATTCTTGGACTCTGCGACAGCGATTGACCGTGAACGTGGGCGTGCGCTTCGATCACTTTCGGACGTTCAACCCCGAACAATGCAGCCCCGAGCCGCTAGCCTTCCGTGAGTTTTTCCCAACGCGGTGCTTCCCCCAATCACCGGATGTCGCGAACTGGAACGATTTCGTGCCTCGCCTGGGCATCGCTCTCGATGTCACGGGAGATGGACGATCCGTCATACGGGCCGGATTCAACCGATTCGTCCTGATCGAAGGAACCCGACTCGCTGAAGCCGTCAACCCCAATATCCTCGGCGGACGAAGCTATCGGTGGACCGATGCCAACGGCGACGGATTCCCGCAGGTGAACGAGTTCCTCGTCCCGGAGAATTTCCTCGGATCTTTTGGCGGAATCGTCACGCGCGTTGACCCTCATCTGAAGCGACCCTATTCCGATCAAGTGAATGTCGGTTACGAACGGCAGGTGTATAAAGACCTCCGCGTCGGCGCCACGTATTTCTATCGGACCAATCGCCGGCTGATCTCGCGCCGCAATATGGCCATTCTCCCAACCGATTATACGCCCACGACCACGCTCGGAGGGCAGCCCATTCTGAATCCGTTGACCGGTCAGCCCCTGACCCTCTTCAACGTGATCCCCTCGAAAGTCGGCAAGGTGGACTTCCTGATCACGAATATCCCCGATCTCGATGACAACGCCTATCACGGAGTGGAGATCACGGCGGTGAAACGCATGAGCCAAAATTGGCAGCTGCTGGCCGGACTCACCATCCAGCGGGGGAAGGGAACATTCGATGCCGGATTGAGCGACGATTTCAACAACCCCAATCGGGATATCAATCGGCGGGCGAATATCCTCGATCTGGACGCGACCTACGTCTTCAAATTGGATGCCTCGTACACGTGGCCCTACGGCATCACGACCAGTGTGAACTACCAACATTATACGGGCTATCCACTGCGGCCGACGAACGTGTTCCGAGGATTGAACCAACTCAGCGAAACCGTCGCCCTCGAGCCGCGCGGCCGCCGACGACTCCCCGATGTGGATATCCTCAATCTTCGCGTGAGCCGATTGACCCGAATCACCGAACAGGTGGGAGTCGAGGTGATCGTCGATTTCTTCAACCTCACCAACAATAATGTCGTGACGGACATGGTTCAGGCGTTCGGCCCCAACTTCTTGCGCCCGGTCAACGTCCTGAACCCCTTCGTGGCCCGATTGGGAGCGAGGGTGACGTTTTGAGAGACCTCTGGAGACGGGGAGGCGTACCAGCCCTCCCCGCCTTCCTTGGAAAGGAGCCGGATATGAGACGACGATATCAGCTCAACGTGGTCGTACTCATCTGCGCCTTCTCATTTCACGCGAGGACCCTGTCCGATCGCCAATCACTGGATGCGCTCTCTCCGGTGGCGACGTTCTCCATCGTGGCCCTTGATCCGGCTACGGGAGACTTAGGCGTGGCCGTCGCCTCACGATATTTCTCCGTCGGCGCCGTGGTCCCATGGGCGGAAGCGGGCGTCGGCGCTGTGGCCACTCAAGCCAATGTGAACGTCGGCTACGGACCACGCGCACTGGAGCTGCTGAGACAAGGACTCACGGCGCAGCAAGCCCTCGAGAAGCTCTTGGCCGAGGACTTCTTCCCCGGAAAGAACGGACGGCAGGTTTGCATCGTAGATGCTCGGGGAAATATCGCGACCTATACCGGCCCCGAGGCTCCTCCATGGGCCGGTCATGTGATCGGGAAAACCTGGTCAGCACAGGGGAATATCCTGGTGGGACCTCAGGTCGTCGAAGCCATGGGGAAAGCGTTCGAGGCCACGCCAGGCGAGTTGGCCGAAAAACTCTACGCAGCGCTGGAAGCCGGAGATCGTGCCGGTGGCGACGCACGTGGTCGGCAATCGGCTTCGATGCTCGTCGTACGAAAACAAGGTGGGCGCAATCTCAATAACGATCGCTACATCTACATCAACGTGGATGACCACCCGAACCCCCTCGGCGAGCTCAAACGACTGCTGAACCTGAACCTCTATTATCTCGGCCTCGATCGAGCGCATAAGCTTTTGAACGAGAGAAGGTTCATCGAAGCGAGGGAGGCCGCTGCGAAGGCCGTGACCTACGCCCCGGAGAAGGCCGAAGGATATATGACGCTCGGCCTCGTGAGCTACCTCGCCGGGGATAAACCGTCAGCTCTCAAGGCCTTCCTCACAGCAAAGGCCCTCAATCCGAATTTTCAACGGGATTGGGAGGCCCTGAGCCGCTTTCGAGCGACGGCCATGAGGGCGCTCTTGGAAGATCAGGAGTTCCTGCGGCAGCTCTTCGGTTCCCTGCCCAAGTGACTCCTCGAGCGAGTCGAAGTCGAGAACGAGGTGCCTCGGAAAAATGAAGCCCACGCTTCGCGGCGTTCGCCTTAGCGGCTCGATCCCACAGCAGACTCTGCACATCGGCCCTCTCAAGGGGATGGTTGTGAGTCGGCCCCCATGCCCACATGGCACATGTACAAAGACCCGCCGCCCTCCGGTCCTCCTCGGCCGACATCACACGAGAGAGCCAATCTGTTGTATTCTCACCGCGGATGGACACGGATGAGCACCGATCGATCGGTGTGTCCTTAGGGCTCGCCTCATCCACCTCCACTCACGAGCCACAGATTCCCCAGAAAGGAAGCCACACACCGATTTTCACAGAAAGAAAAAAATCCGTGCGAATCTGTGCCGTCTGTGGCTCGTGAGTGGAATCCGTGGCTTCTTTCCTTCCTGCTCTCCGTGCCCATCCGTGGCTTGTTCATCACCCACCGGCTTTCGTCGGCGATATGGTGACCTCGGTGCGATCGTTCGGAAAAGATCCAAGGACCATGAACATGAAGCAGATCGTTCCTCTCCCGGCCAACTCCCTACGCCACCTTCGTGAGACCGCATCCCTCCACAGCGAATCACGAGCGCACTGCCCCCCAAGGAAGTAGGGGAGGGAAAAGAAGGAGCCGATCTCGCCCCCCAGACGAGATGATCCCTCCAGGCAGCTTCCCACGCAGACCACAAGGCGCTCCCACTCACCGAGGAGTGTGCCCTCCCTGGCGTTCCTTGGACAGGCATCGGATTTTGGGCCTTGACAACGCGGAGCCGATATGATATATTGTTATGTTGTTATGATGATAGGATACGCACGCCGAGAAGTGCTCGCGCTCCTCTTCAGTGCGGCCGTCATCAATTACCTGGATCGGCAAGCGCTCTCCGTCGCCGCCCCCATCCTCCGACAACAGTATGCCATAAGCCCCACAGATTATGCCCAGATCCTCTTCGCCTTCATGCTCGCCTATGCCCTGATGCACCCCATCGCCGGACGGATCATCGATCGAATGGGGACACCAAAGGGGTTCTCTCTCGCCGTCACCTGGTGGTCGCTCGCCTGCGCCGCTCATGCCTTCGCCACTACCGTCTTCTCCTTCAGCCTCTTTCGCTTCCTGCTCGGCGTGGGAGAAGCCGGACTCTTGCCGGCCTCCGTCAAGGCCATCTCCGAATGGTTCCCGAAGCAAGAACGCGCCTTCGCCGTGGGCATCGTCAATGTCGGCATCGGCGTCGGAGCGATCATCGCCCCCCCCGTGATCGCCGCCTTGATCCTCACCTTCACCTGGCAGGCCGCTTTCCTCATCCCCGGAGCTCTCGGGTTCCTCTGGTTGGGCGCGTGGATCCTTTTCCATCGAAGACACCACCCACAGCATCGCCTGCCCCCTGCGGAGATATCTGCCCACGTCCCGTGGAGGGAGTTATTGACATATCGAGAAGTCTGGGGACTCATGGCCGCTCGGTTGATCTCCGATTCGGCATGGTACTTTTATCTGTTCTGGCTTCCCGAATATCTCAGCCAGGAACGCAGGTTCAGCATCCGCCAGATCGGAGCCTCAGCCTGGATCCCTTATCTCACCGCTTGCCTGGGAAGCCTCGCTGGGGGCTTCTTCTCTGATCGCCTCATCAGAAGCGGATGGTCCGTTAATGGCGCCCGAAAGATCGTGATGGCGGCAAGCGCCCTCCTGATGCCGACGGCTATCCTGGCCGTCTCCGTCCGAGAACCTCTTCAAGCCATCGCCCTCATCAGCCTGGCGACGTTCCTCATCCAAGTCTGGGCCACGAACCTCTTCACCTTGCCGGCCGATTTGTTCCCCCCTCAGCTCGTGGCTTCCGTCTATGGTTTCTCCGGCTTCGCCGGAAGCCTCTCGGCCATGATCTTCATGCTCGCGGTCGGCGCGGTCGTCGAGACGTTCTCGTATGTCCCGATCTTCACCGCTGTCGGACTCATGCATCTTGTGGCCACCGGGATCGTGTTCGCTCTCATCCCGGAGATCAAACTCGTCCTTCAGGAGGAAGAGCACTCCTCATGAAAAACACCCATCTTCATCGCAGTACACTCTCAAGAAAGGAGGACAGCCTATGCGGCGAATCGGCCTGGCCGTCGCCCTGAGCCTCTTCTCCCTCGATCCCCTCCACGCTCCGGGCGCCCCACGCGATCTTGAAGCTCGCGTGGAGACCCCTCAAACGACGACGGCGACGATCTTCGGCACCATCCGCGATCCCGCCGGGGCCGTCGTCCCTAATGCCCAAGTCACGGCCGTGAACGAAGCCACTGGGGTGTCTCGAACTACCCGGACCGGACCATCCGGAGATTACGCCCTCCCTCTGCTTCCCATCGGTCGCTACACGCTCACTATCGAAGCGAGCGGATTTAAAAAGAAGACGATCGAAGGGATCATCCTCGAGATCGATCAGAAGGCACGCCTGGATGTGGACCTGGAGCCCGGGGAGATCGTCGAAGCCATCACCGTCGTCGGAGCAGCTCCCCTCGTTCGAACGGAAACGGCCGAGATCGGCGAGGTCATCGAAAATAAACGAATCGTCGAACTCCCGCTCAACGGACGCCTGTTCCTGCAATTGGCTCAGCTCACTCCCGGCGTCACCGAGAGCCCACGCGGAGGATTCGGACAACAACTGAGCGGCGTGACCGGTCCACGTATCACGGTCATGGGAGCCCGGGAGAGCGATAACAGCTTCACACTGGATGGCGTGACGGTCATGGATCGCTTCTACAACACGCTCTCGCTCTCTCCAGCTATAGACGCCATCCAGGAGTTCAAAGTCCAATCCAATCTCTATTCGGCGGAGCTCGGAGCCCAAGGAGGAGCCCATATCAATATCGCCCTCAAGAGCGGGACCAACGAGTGGCATGGTACAATTTACGAGTTCCTGCGCAACGACGCCCTGGATGCCCGGAATTTCTTCGACCCGCAGAAAAAACCCGAATTCAAACAGAATCAGTTCGGGTGGACATTGGGGGGCCCTATTCGGAGAGATCGAACGTTCGCCTTCGGCAACTACGAGGGGCTTCGCCTTGCGAAAGCCTTGACGCGAACCTTCACCGTGCCCACTTCACAACTGCGCGCTGGGGACTTCACGGGCTTCGCCCCCATCCGGGACCCGCAGACGGGACAGCCGTTCCCAGGAAACCGCATCCCCCCGGAGCGCATCCATCCAGTCTCCCGGGCGCTGCTCGAGCTACTCCCGCTGCCGAACCGCCCGGGCTCGGCCGGAAACCTCGTCGCCTCGCCCCTCCAAAGGAATCGAACGGATCAATTCAACCTCCGCATGGATCAGCGCCTCGGAGCCCAAGATGTGTTCTTCGGGCGGTATAGCTTCTACGATGTCGACCTCTACGAACCGTTCGGCTTCGTGCAATTCGCCACAAGCCCCCTCTCCGTCCCCGGCTTCGGACAGTTCGTTCGATTCCGCGCCCAAAATGTCGCCTTGAACTACACCAAGGTCTTCGCTCCGGAGCTCGTCGGCGAATTCCGCTTCGGCTTCCTTCGAACGGCCGGCGGCCAAGTGCAAGAGAACGTGGGCAATAACTTCGGCGAACGATTCGGGATCAAGGGCACAAGCCGACTCCCTCGCCAAACGGGCATCCCCAGGATCGTGACCGGGATCTTCAATACCTGGGGCGATGTGACGTTCCCCATCACCCGACGCGATAACGACTTCCAGTACGACGTCAACCTCTCGTATGCGCGAACGCGACATACGGTGAAGGTCGGCCTCCAGTATAAACGCTTGCAGTTCAATCCCGATGTGGATTCCAGCGCGCGAGGGCAGTTCACCTTTACCGGAATGTTCACGGGGAACCCGTTCGCCGATTTCTTGCTCGGTCTCCCGCAAAGCGCGATCGGCAGCATCGGCAGCCGCCTCGTCTATCTTCGCGGGAACGAATGGCATGCCTACCTGCAAGAGGATTGGAAAGCGACGCCACGACTCACCTTGAACATCGGCATTCGATACGATTACTTCTCCCCTCTGGCCGAGAAGCGCAATCGGTGGGCGAATCTCGATATCCGAAACCGCCGGCTCATCATCGCCAGTCAAAACGGGAAGACGTTCCCACGAGAGCTCTGGGTCCCCGGCGCCGAGGATTTGGCCCGAATCCCGATCGTGACCTCCGAAGAAGCTGGGATCACTCGCGCCCTCTACGCACGCGATCTGAACAACTGGGCCCCCCGCTTCGGCTTCGCCTATGCCCTCACCGCGGATCGAAAGACCGTCCTTCGGGGAGGATACGGAATCTTTTACAACCAGATCACCTTCAACGCCATCTCGCTACGGAGCGCTGCACTCCCCTTCTTCAAGAACATCACGGCCTTCAACTCTGCCACCACCCCCATCCCCATCACGGAGATCCTCGCCGATCCTCGCGCCGGAGTGCCGAGCTGGTCCTCGCAGGACATGCACATGCGCACGCCCTACTACCAGCAGTGGAACCTCAGCCTCCAACGTTCGATCGGAACCGATCTGCTCTTCGAAACCGCTTACGTGGGATCGAAAGGGACCAAGCTCTACACGAACAACTTCTTCAATGTCCCCTCGCCGGGTCCGGGCCCCATCGCCCCTCGACGCCTCTTCCCGCAATTCGGCCCCGGCTCTCTGCAGACGACCGAAGCCACATCCCATTACCACGGCCTCGTCCTTCGATCGGAGAAGCGACTCTCTCGCGGTCTGATGCTCATGGCCAACTACACCTTCTCCAAGTGCATCGACCTCGATTCGCTCGCCGCCTCCGTCGTCTCGACGAACTTGGATCAGGACCCGAGGAATAAGCGCGCCGAACGGGCGCTCTGCAATCACGATGCGCGCCACCGATTCGTCCTGAGCACCACATATGATCTCCCCTCCCTCACGCAGCGGCCAGGACTCTCCGTGCTGCTCGGCGGTTGGCAGATCGGCGGCATCATCACACTTCAGTCCGGACAACCGTTTACCGTCAACATCACGTCCGATCGGGCGAACATCGGCGTGTTGAATCAACGCCCCAATGTCTTGCGGAATCCGAACCTCCCGTCCTCAGAGCGGCGGCCGGAGCGATGGTTCGATATCACGGCGTTCGTCCTTCAACCCCCCTTCACCTTCGGGAATGCCGGGCGCAATATCCTGACAGCCCCAGGGACGAAGCTCGTGGACCTCTCCCTCCTGAAGAACTTCGCGCTGGGCGAGAAGCAGAAGATCCAATTTCGCACGGAGATCTTCAACGCCTTCAATCACGTGAACTTCGATTACCCGGAGCGGTTCTGCGCAGGGACGGAGACGGGCGCTCCCTGTCAAGCCGCAGCCTTCGGACGCATTCTCGCCGCGCGCGATGCGCGAATCCTGCAGTTCGCCGTGAAGTATATCTTTTGAGGAGTGAAGGACACCCATGCTCAACCGAACGCTCAACCGTTGGATCGTCCTCGCGCTCGTCGGATGCGCTCTCCCTATCCCCACCTGGGGAAGGGAGGAGCCCCTGAGCCAGCGGTCCTATCGGCAGGCGCGACGCGTCTTGGAGCGAGGAATCGCCGCCATGGGAGGAGAGACCTTCCTCCAGGCCAAAACCCTCTGGCGGAAGATGCGCGGGACGGGCTTCAATCAGGGACAGAGCCTGCGCCCCGATGGCCCGTATCAGACGCGTCCGATCGAAATCACCTTCGCTCTAGACCGGATCGGTCGCCGTCTCGCCGAAGAGACGGCGACCGTCTATATCGGGGGAACTCCCGTGCGAAACCGACAGCTTCTGGACCTGAAGAGCAGCACCGGATGGACACTCAACCTCATCGCACGCGCCGCGACTCCGCTCTCTCCACTGGGGATCACCAATGTCCTGGCCGGACTCCGCCGCTACCCGGATCTGCTCCTGCAAAGGGCCCTAGAACGCGCGGAGACGTTGCGCTGGCTCGCCGAAGACGATATCGAGGGGAGAAAGCGGCACGCGATCACCTTCACCGAAAGCGATGGCACGCCCGTTGCGCTCTTCTTCGACGCGGAGACCGGCCTTCTCGCAAAATGTGAGGTGTTTGGGGATCACCCGATCTTCGGAGATACGGTGACTGAGTTCATCTTCTCCGACTATCGCCCGGTGCCCGGAGCAACGTGGCCCTTCCGCCTGATCGTGAGAAATGCCGGAGAGGTCGTGCAAGACCTGGAGTACGCCGAGATGCTCGTGAATGTCCCTGTGGACGAAAGCTTCTTCCTCGTCCCCCCAGATGTCGCCCACGGCCCGCCGATGGGTGATCCGTCCTCGGTGGAGATCACGCGCTTGGCCGATGGGATCTATCTCATCGGAGGGAGCGCCTATAACAGCTTGGCCGTCGCCTTCGACGAATATCTCCTCGTCGTCGAGGCTCCCGTGAGTGAAGAGCGATCGGAAGCCGTTCTCTCTCGACTCAAAGAGCTCGTGCCCGACAGACCCGTCCGCTACCTCATTCCCACGCATTACCATATCGACCACCTGGGCGGCATTCGGCGATACATCGCAGAGGGAGCAACGATCGTGACGACGCCGGGAAATGAACGGTTCATCCGAACGGTCGCGGCGACCCCGCATACGGCGAAACCGGACGCGCTCGCCCGCGCTCCCCGAGAGCCACAGATCGAGATCTTTCGCGGAAGGCGGACCTTCGGTGACGGAAATCGCACCCTCGAACTCTATGACATCGGACCGAGCCCTCATGCCGACGAGATCATCATCGCCTATCTGCCGAAAGAGAAAATTCTCTTCCAGAGCGACCTCTTCAATATCCCCCCCGTCGGAGAGCCCGTGGCCAGCGACGCCACGCGCCATCTCGCGCGAAAGATCGCCGAGCTCGGCCTCGACGTCGCGATCCTCGTCCCCGGACATGTGCGGCTCGGAACCATGGAGGATCTTCGAAAGGCATTGGAACGAAGATGAGGAACGAGACGCTCAAAACACAAGGCCGACTCCGTCGCCGAGGCTTGTTCATAAGCCTCGTTCCGATCCTCGCCCTCTCCCTTCAGTCTCTCGGATCCCCCGTGCCGGAAGAGGGCCGCATCCCCGTGCCCGAAGACCGGCAGGGGACAGGTCGCGGATTCGTGGGGTTCATCAACGAACGCGAGTTGATGTGGCGACCCTTTTCTGTCCCCAGCATCCCCGAGGGAATCGAGGTGAAGCTGCTCAGTCGCGATCGCATCACCGGTGCCGTCTCCCTCTTGGCGCGCTTCCCGGCCCGATGGCGACACGACGCGCGAGGATCCCACAGCGGAGACGAGGAGCTGTTCGTCCTCGAAGGCGATCTGCGAATCGGATCGAAGGTCCTGACCGAACGCGCCTACGCCTATATCCCGGCCGGCTCAGTCCATGGGCCTCGCTCCACCGAGACCGGATGCCTCGCTTTGTGGTTCTTCTCAACGGCGCCCGACTTCCTCCCGGAAGCCGAACGATCGGCGGAATCCTCCCAGGCGCGTTCGCCCCTCTTCAAACAGTACGACGAAGAGCCCTGGGTCTCCTCCGTGGAGGCCGGATTCGCCCGCACCCCAGGGATCTTCATGAAGATTCTCCGTATGGATGAGCGCACCGGAGCGATGACCTGGATCGCCGGGAGCTTCTCCGGACGCCCCCCTCGCCAATGGGAGGCCCATACGACCTGGGAAGAGGGATATTGTCTGGACGGCGAATTCCTCTTGGCCGAATGCCTGCCCGAGGGCATGCGGATCGGATCCCTCAAAAAGGGAAGCTATTTCTTCCGCCCGGCGGGGATCCGACATGTCGGACCGTACAGTGGGACGACATCCTACGTCCTCTGGTTCTTCCGAACGCCCGCCCGATTAGAGACGAGCTATTTCGAGGAATGTGAGTCCGTGACAGGAGGGACCCGGTGATGAGTCGCTGGACGCTCTGGATCCTCAGCATCGCCTTCGTGAGCAACGGGGGGATGATCCCCTCCTCCCCGCGCTCGGCGAACTTCGATACCAGGGGAGCGGGACGCGGATTCGTCGGATTCCTCCAACAAGACGATCTCCCCTGGCAGCCCTTCGATCTCCGCCCGATGCCCCCCGGACTTCGGGCGAAAATCCTGAGTCGAGACGCGCAGTCGGGGGCGCTCTCAGCGCTCGTGTATTATCCGCCAGGGTGGGCAAGTCGAGAGCGAGGATATCATCACGCCACTGAAGAGATCTTCGTCCTCGAGGGCGACCTCACCCTCGGAGAGCGAAGGTTGACCCGGCGGAGCTATCTCTATGTCCCTTCCCGAACTCTCCACGGCCCCCGGCAAACGGAGAACGGATGCCTCGCTCTTCAGTTCTACGATCAGGCGCCGGATTTTCTTCCAGAAAGCACATCGAGAGAAGGAATGAAAGGAGAGGCTCTTCTCGAGCACAAAAACTTTTACGATGAGCCATGGTCTCATGGCCTCTTGCGTCATAAGAGTCCGACCCCGCCTCCTCTACTCATCAAGATCCTGCGCTTGGACCCTCAAACCGGTGCCCGGACATGGATCGCGGGCATCCTCGGAGGCCATCCCGCGCGACCGTGGGAGACCCATCCGACATGGGAAGAAGGGTATCTTCTCGAAGGGGAATCGACCGTGGGGGAATGCCTACCGGAGGGGCTCAAGGTCGGCACGTATCGGCCCGGAGGGTACTTCTTCCGACCCGCCGGCATCCCTCATGGCGGTCCTCAAGGAGGAACGAAGACATATGCCATCTGGCTCTTCCGCGCGCCTGCGCGCTTGGACGTTCAGTATTATGACCAACCCCACTGCCCTCAGCTTGAGCGGCCAACACGGGGGCCATAAGAAGATTATCCCCGCGCCGCGAACCGTTTCGGGGAGAAGCCTATGCGCGTAGAGATCTCTCGCACGCATCAGGCGTATTTCGATTTCGTCGAGGGCGTGAAGGCCTATATCGCCGAACGGCTGATGCCGCAGCTCGGCCAGCTCTACCAGCAGAAGGCGGCCGCACAGGCAGCCCTCACCGGCAGGCACCCCACCACCATCGAAGACGTCGCACGTGTGCTCGAACCCACGCGGCTTTACCGCTTCAGCCGATGCCTGCAACGCATCAGTCAAGAGATGATGTGGACAGTGGTCTACCGGGCCCTCGAGCCGCAACGCGAGGCGCTGATCGCTGAGCTCAAGCGCCCCCTTGAGCACCCCTTGGGGGAGGTGCACCTCGACCCGAACCTGGAATTGCCCGAGTACTACCGCCGGGTCGAATTCCACCTCCAACCAGGCAGCTATTTCGGCGATGAGCTGGCCGGCCTCGCCTATGACCTGGCTGTTCCCATCTACGTGCTTCACCGATATGGGCCGGAGAACGATGAGATGGGATGGGCCTTGGTCTCGGCACTCCCGAAAAGACCATACCGCCGAATTCTGGATATGGGATGCGGCATCGGACAAAAGACGCTTCCGCTCGTCGACGCGTTCCCGGAAGCCGAAGTCATCGGGATCGATCTCTCCGCCCCTATGCTCCTGTATGCGCATAAGCGGGCCGAAGCCCGAGGGAAACGCGTCACCTTCGCACAACAGAACGCGGAGCGGACCACATTCCCGGATGAAAGCTTCGATCTCGTCTGCTCCACGCTCCTTTTGCATGAGCTCCCCGAGTCAGCCATCCGCCGCGTGATCGCGGAATCCTATCGCCTCCTGAACCCCGGGGGAGTCTGCGCCCACCTGGACCTGCCCCCATATCGCGAGCAATCTCCTTACAACGCTTTCCTCATGGATTGGGATACGAAGCATAACAACGAGCCGTATTGGAGCTCCTTCCACCACATGGACCTGCCCGCCCTCTATCGAGAAGTGGGCTTCCACAACGTCCGGGAGATCCCCATCACCAGCCGGTGGGGAGAAGAAGGATTCTATACGGGCACATTCTCCTACTGGGTCACCCTCGGAGAGAAAGGAGGAGGAATGGGACGATGAATCCGGTATACCTTGATCCTGTTTCCGATCAGCTCTTGAGAATCATCGTCGCTTTGGCCGCCGAGGTCTACACCCTCCGCGACCGCCAACGCATCTTGGAGGAAGTGCTCTCCGAGAGAGGAATCGTCCGACGGGAGGATATCGAACGATATGCGCCCGACGATCCCAGAGCATGGCGGGAAGACCGGGACGCTTTCGTCGCGCGCCTCTTCGACGCCCTCACCCTGGAGGATGAAGACGCGAGGCCCTGCTCTCAGTGAGAGGACGCGATGGGTAAGACGATGATTGAAAAGATCATCGAAGCTCATGTCGGATACCAGGTGCACCCTGGAGAGATCGTCATCACTCCCGTGGACCTCATCTACGCGCACGACTGGAGCGGACCTCTGACCATCGCTCGGTTCCATGAGATGGGGTTCACGACCGTCAGGCATCCGGAGAAGGTCGCCTTCTTCCTCGACCATTCTTCCCCCAGCTCCTCCCGAGAGATCGCGACTCTTCATAACCTCTTGCGAGACTTCGCCAGAGAACACGAATGCCGCCTCTTCGATGTCGGCGAAGGCGTCTGCCATGTCCTCGTCGCCGAATACTTGGCTCGTCCCGGGGACGTGATCATCGGAGCGGATTCGCATACCTGCATGGCGGGAGCCTTCGGAGCTTTCGCCACCGGGATGGGGGCAACGGACGTGGCCGTGGCTCTGGCGCTCGGACAGACGTGGATCAAGGTCCCAGGCACGATCGCCGTGAACGTCCACGGACGACTCCCCCACGGCGTCTACGCCAAGGACCTGATCCTCAGTGTAATCGGACGCCTCGGCGCCGACGGGGCCGAATATAAGTGTCTCGAGTTCATCGGGGAGGGGGTCGAGAGCTTGCCCATGGAAGAACGGCTCGTCCTCACCAATATGGCCGTCGAAGCCGGAGCGAAATGTGGCCTCATCCCAACGGATGAGGAGACGCGACGCGCCCTCGAGGAACGCGGCCGGGGAGAGACGTTCCAGCCCCTGCGCTCGGATCCGGACGCCGTCTATGACGCCGTGATTGAAATCGAAGCGAACTCCTTGGAGCCCATGGTCGCTCTCCCACATCGCGTCGACAACGTGAGACCCATCTCGCATCCGGAGTGCCAGGACGTGAGGATCGATCAAGTGTACATCGGAAGCTGTACCAATGGACGATTCGAAGATCTGAAGGTCGCCGCCGAGATCCTGCGAGGACGCCGGATCGCGCCAGGCACCCGACTCATCGTGACGCCCGGATCCCGCGAGGTCTATCGTCGGGCATTGCAGACCGGACTCCTCGAGATCTTCATCGAGGCCGGAGGCCTCATCAATAGCCCGGGATGCGGCGCCTGCCCGGGATCCCATGTCGGCATCTTGGGAGACGGAGAGCGCTGCCTCTCGAGCACAAATCGAAATTTCCAGGGGCGGATGGGAAATCCCCAAGCCCTCATCTACCTGGCGAGCCCGGCGACATGCGCCGCTTCGGCCCTGGAGGGAAAGATCACCGATCCCAGGAGGTATCTCTGATGCTCCTCCGAGGTCGCGCGTGGACATTCGGCGAAAATATCAGCACGGATCTCATCGTGCCCGGCCGATACGCCCACCTGCGAGGCGATCTCCCGGAATTGGCGAAGCACACCCTGGAAGATGTTCGACCCGAATTCGCTGCTCGTGTCCAACCCGGGGATCTCCTGATCGCTGGAAGGAACCTCGGCTGCGGATCGAGCCGGGAACACGCCGTGCTCGTGCTCATATACCTCGGAGTGAGCGCCGTCGTCGCCCCTTCTATCGCGCGCATCTTCTTCCGAAATTGCATCAATTCCGGCTTGCCTGCCATCGAGGTGGAGACGGCCGGGATTGAAGATGGGGATGAGATCGAAGTGAACCTGCAGACGTGCGTCCTCGTGGATCGAAGCAGAGGCATTCACCGCCGCTTCTCCCCTTTCCCCCCCATCATCAGGGCGATCTTAAGAGAAGGAGGATTGGTCCCGTACATGAAAAAATACGGGAAGTTCCTTGAGGAGGATCTATGACTGAAGGAGCCCTCTCCGGAATCCGCGTCTTGGACCTCTCGCGCGTGCTCGCCGGACCATTCTGTACGATGATCTTAGGCGATCTCGGCGCCGACGTCGTGAAAGTCGAACGACCCGAACGAGGAGATGATACCCGCCATTGGGGACCTCCGTTCACCCCGGACGGACTGTCGGCGTATTTCGTCGCCTGTAATCGAAATAAACGATCCATCGCTGTCAATCTCAAACACCCTCGGGGGAGGGAAGTCCTCCTCCGCCTCGCCCGCCACAGCGACGTCCTCGTCGAGAACTTCAAACCCGGAGAGCTCGCCCGCCTCGGACTCGGGTATGAGGATATGGCTCGCCTGAATCCCCAGCTCATCTATTGCTCGATCACGGGATTCGGAGCCTTTGGCCCGCGAGCTGCGCAGCCAGGATACGACCTCTTGATCCAAGCTCTCGGCGGATTAATGGCGATCACAGGAGCCCCTGATGGAGCACCGACGAAAGTCGGCGTCGCCGTCTCCGACCTCTTCGCCGGACTCTTCGCCACGATCGCGATCCTGGCCGCTCTTGAAGCGCGCCGCTTCACCGGACGGGGACAATGGATCGACATCGCCCTCTATGATTGTCAGCTCGCCATGCTGGCCAATGTCGCCAGCAACTTCCTCATCTCCGGCGAACGACCCGCCCGATACGGGAATGCTCACCCGAATATCGTCCCCTATCAGCTCTTCTCAGCCAAGGACGGAGACTTCGTCCTCTGCATCGGGAATGATGCGCAATGGCGAGCCTTATGTTCGATCGTGGAGCGCTCGGAACTCGCCCAGGACCCGCGCTTCGCGACGAATCCGGCGCGCGTTCGCCATCGCCACGAGCTCATCCCCATCTTGTCCGCTCATTTCTCCCAATTCCCACGCGCGGAGATCCTTCGGCAGTGCCAAGAGCTGGGCGTTCCCGCCGGGCCCGTCCAGTCCGTAGACGAGGCCCTTCGAGATCCTCACACGCAGGCTCGCCAGATGACGACCTTCTTCGAAGACGGCGCGCAGCGGCTCGAGGTCGTCAGCTCTCCCCTCCGTTTCTCCGAAACGCCCGTCTCCTATCGCCGGAGGCCTCCACATCTGGGCGAGCATACCGGCGAAGTCCTTCGCGAGGCCGGATATTCGCCCTCCGAAATCGTCGAATTGGCCCAGTCGGGAGCGATCGCCGGAGCCCTGGAGGCTCCCGAAGGGGGACGAGATGAGAATCCCTCGGTTGTTCACGAGAAGCCCATGGGAGAGACCGCATTGTGAGGAGGGAACCCGTTTGCTAAGCTTTATTGTTATCATGACGTCATGATCTCATGATGAAGGAGGCGAACACCGTGATCGCGGCCAAGGGTTTTCAACATGAGAAGATCCCGCTCTACTATCAGCTGGAGAACATCCTTCGAGAGAAAATCCTCTCCGGGGAACTCGCCGAAGGGGAACGACTTCCCACGGAGACCGAACTCATCCGCCAATACGGCGTGAGCCGCATCACTGTGCGGCAGGCTCTGACCTCGCTCGCTCAGGAGGGACTCGTCGAACGAATTCAAGGGCGGGGCACATTTGTGACCCGACGCAAAACGGCGCGAGGGACGATCCGATTGACCGGATTCCTCGAGGATCTGATGGCCATGGGCATCGAGACGACCGCCCGAGTCCTGGAATTTCGTCGGGTGAATGCCTCCCCGGATGTGGCCGCTCCGCTTCACGTGGACGTCGGGACTCCCATCTGGTTCATCAAACGAATACGATATGTGAAGAATACGCCCTATAGCTATATCTTCAACTATGTCCCCGAGGACATCGGGGAGAGAGTGACCCGAGAAGAGCTCGAAACGGGATCCCTCTTGAAGTTGATCGAGGAGAAGTTGGGCATTCGATTGGGAGAAGCGCTCCAAGTGATCAGCGCCGCTTTGGCCGATGCAACCGTCGCGCGGGCCCTTCATATCCGAGTGGGCGCGCCCCTGCTCTCCATCGAGCGCACCGTCTATAGTGCCGATGGGCGCCCGGTCGAATATGTGCGTACCCTCTACCGCAGCGACCTCTATTGCTACACGGTCAAGCTCGTTCGCGGGCCGAAGGAGATCGGGACGGGATGGCATTATCTGAACGCCGTCGCCCCACCACCCCGATATGGGGCCCAAGGGCTGGAAGAAGTCGAACCGCGCCGAGAGCGATGACCTCCCGATGCGCTTTATGATCTCGACCCGACGTCTTCTGCGCGAACTGCTCCATCGAGAGGAGATCATCGTGGCTCCTGGAGCTTATGACGCCCTCTCGGCGAAGCTCGTCGAGGAAGCGGGATTCCCCGCCGTGTACGTCAGCGGAGCCGCCGTCTCCGCCAGCCTCCTCGGCGCCCCCGATGTCGGCCTGCTCACCTTCAGCGAAATGCTCGCTCACGCGCAGCGGATCGTTCAAGCCGTCCGCCTCCCCGTCATCGTGGATGCCGATACGGGCTATGGGAACGCTATCAATGTCATCCGAACGGTGCGCGAGTTCGAGCAGATCGGCGTCGCCGCCGTCCACCTCGAGGATCAAACGTTCCCCAAGCGCTGCGGCCACTTGGAGGATAAACGCGTCATCCCCATGAGCGAGATGATCGGAAAGATCCAGGCCGCCCTGTACGCGCGCACCGATCCCGACTTCCTCATCATCGCCCGCACCGATGCGCGCAGCGTCTATGGCTTGGACGAAGCCATCCGGCGCGGACGCGCCTACTCTGAAACCGGAGCCGACGTCATCTTCATCGAAGCCCCGGAGGGGGAAGAGGAGATCGTGCGCATTGCCGAATCCTTGAAGGGGATCCCATTGCTCATCAATCTCGGCGGCGGCGGAAAAACCCCGATGCTCCCCATCGCGCGGCTCAAGGCCCTCGGGTATAAGATCGCTATTTATCCGGGAGACTTGCAAAAAGCCACCATCAAGACGATGCGGGAAGTGCTCGCGCATCTCAAGGAGAAAGGAGATCTGGCGGAGATGGCTCCGCACATGGTCACATTCGAGGAGCGCTTTCGACTCCTCGGTCTCGACGAGATCCGGCGGCTCGAACAACGTTTCCTCAAGGAGGGAGAAGATGATCCGACATGACCTCCTCATCACCGGCGCTTTCGTCGTCATCCCCGAGATCGGCGTGCGACGCTGGGACATCGGGATCGCGAATGAGAAAATCGTCACCCTCGCGGAGGAGATCCCGGCTTCCACGGCGGAGAACGTGATCGAAGCCAAAGGGAAGTTCGTCTTCCCCGGCGCCATCGATTCGCATGTTCATGTGGGCATTTACCGTCCGTTGGCCGAGGACGCGACGAGCGAATCGGCCGCGGCCGTCACCGGCGGCGTCACGACGATCCTCAGTTATTTCCGCACCGGGTCGCACTACCTGCAAAAGACCGGTCCCTATCGCGAGGTCTTTCCGGAAGTCCTCGCGCTTTCCCGCGACCGTTTCCTCACCGATTACGCCTATCACCTGGGGATCATGACCGAGGAGCAGCTGAGCGAGCTGGACGCGCTCGTCGAACACTTCGGCGTCAGCTCATTCAAGTACTACATGTTCTATAAGAACCTCGATCTGGCCGGGACCACTCTGCGTGGGACGGAATACGTGATGAGCGACGTCTATGACTACGGATTCCTCTATCGCCTCATGGTTCGCGTGGCCGAGGCCGCACGACGCTCTCGCGATCGGGGACGCCTCTCCCTGAGCCTGCATTGCGAGAACCCGGAGCTGATCCGCGTCTTCCTGCAGGAGATGAAGCGATCGGGGAGGGCCGATCTGAAGGCCTTCAGTGCTGCGCGCCCTCCATTGGCGGAACGGTTGGCCATTGCGGAAGCTGTCCTTTTGGCCCACGCAACCGAATGCCCGATCAACCTTCTCCACCTGAGCAGTCGAGAGGCCGTTGAAGCGGCCATCGCCGCGAGAAGAACATACCCCCATCTGGACATCGTGTGTGAGGTCACCCTCCACCACTTGACGCTCACGGAAGAGACGGGAGGGGGCGTCCTTGGAAAAGTCAATCCGCCGCTGCGCACGCGCGAGGACGTGGAGTTCCTGTGGCAGGCGATCGCCCATGGTCACATCGATACGGTGGGGAGCGATCACGCCTGTCTGACGCGTGCCATGAAAGGAGAAGAGCTGTGGTCGGCACTCCCTGGATTTGGGGGGACATCGCTGCTGTATCCGATAATGCTCTCGGAGGGATATCATAAACGCGGCCTGCCTTTAGAGCGGATCGCTGCACTTGTGGCCAAAAACCCCGCTCGCGCTTACGGGCTCTGGCCACAGAAAGGAACGATCGCCGTCGGTAGCGATGCCGATCTCACCATCGTGGATCTCGATGAAGAACGGGTCGTCACGCCGGAGATCCTCAACTCGGCTCAAGACTTCACGCCCTTTGAGGGGATGAGGGTAAAGGGATGGCCTCTCCTCACCCTCCTTCGAGGACACGTGGTTTTCGAGCAGGGACGCGTCATTGGCCAACCGGGCATCGGCCGCTTCATTCGCCGCCCCGTCAGCCAGTACGCGGACCTCAATCCTCCGGCCGCTTGAGCCACTCTCGATGTTCAGCCGACCGGAAGAAAGAGTATGGACGCGACCCGTCAATCACTTCTTGCTCACATATCGGCTTGGCCCATTTACTCACAGTCATCCGTGCACTTTCAGCTTGAGGCGGCTCTCCCTGCTCTCAGCAGTCGGCCCTCTGTCAGCCGACAGCCTTCTTTTTGAGCTCGAGCCGGTTGCGTTGGTCGCTACATCCTTGTTCGCGCCGTAGCCCCTTCCTCATAGGGCTGCGCGAAAGGACGAAGAAGCACTCCGCACGAAGCATGGACTCAGGATCTCCTGATCCGCTTGAGGATGGTCTCAAGGCGTGCGAAGAGCGGACGTCGGAGCGGTCGAACCTCATTCACTTCGGTAGCGGGGTCAGCGCCTTGAAGACGTTGGATCTGCTCATATCGCCGGCGAAAGTCTTCGAGCTCTGGAGCGAGGACTGGAACCAGGGAGGGAGGAGCATCTTGATCTGGTCGCCGGCCGCGTCTCCAGAATTCGAACGCGATGGCATAACGCGCTTCGTCCTCACTGCGGAGGCCACGCGCGCGCATGATCCCCCGGGCCGTTTCCCGAAGAAGGCGAAGGGTGGATTTCATCTCGTGAAGGCGCGCTGCATCTTCGGGCTCCACGCTCTCGAGATGGGAGACCAACCGCACCTGCTCCCGCGTGAGCCGTTCCTCGCAAACGCGAATTGACAATAGCGATAGCCACAGGTCATATGCCCAGTCACCGGTCTCTTGCACAAGGACACCGCGATCGACTTCGACGGGCGTGGGGGACGAAGGCACTTGGGGAGAGTCCCGCTCGGGCGGCTGAACAGCACAAGCCGATGCGATGAGAGGGATAGCAAGAAGAATTTTCAATTTCATAGAACTTAACCTTTGGGTGTGTTTTCCAACTATCTTCGACAAGAAAAAGATGCTACGGGGACGCGACTTTGTCAACAAGCGCGGATCCGCCTGTGGATCGTGCGACTTGAGCGGCACCGAAGGACGACCGACATCGTTCGCTGCGGGCCTTGGCATTGTGAGGACGCGCCCGTGCACTTGTGTTGGAGGCGCTCGCTTCCCAAGTGCTGCGACGAGGTATGCGTTTCGAGCTCAGGTGAGCGCTTAAGCTTCAGGATCTGCAGTTTCGGACTTCCAGTGAATCTCGCCGTGTGATCAGCTCCATGGCGACCGAAACGCCCACCAGGACAACCGACAGAGACCTCGCTCCGCGTGGCTGAGCCTCCGAAGGATCCGCTGGAGGCGCTGAAACCCTACTCCTTCGTCTCCCGTCACCTCGAGGTGAGCGTGGATGTACTGCGGAGATCCCGCCCGAGCTGAAAGCAACCATGCAGAAAAGCCTCCTGCTGGCCGCTGCCCTTTAGAAAGCAGGGCCAAATCCCACTGCAGAGATTGACCTCTTGACACTCGGAGGGTTCGTGATATAATGGTTTTCGCACAAAGAAAAATTATTTCATTGTACGAAACATGAAGACGCCGCGGACGATCGAGGATCGGTACGCGGTCGAGGCCGTTGTGACAGCCCTCGACCTGCTGGAGGCCTTTCGGGGGAGCGAGGAGCTGACGCTGACCGAACTCAGCGAGCGCGTGGGGATCAGCAAAAGCCGCGCATTTCGACTCCTTCACTCCTTGGCCCTTCGCGGATATGTGGAGCGGAGCGCCGATGGCACTCGATATACGCTGGGAGTGAAGCTCATCGAACGAGCGGCGTGCGTGCGAAAGGACCTGCGCCAGCTCGCGCTTCCGTTCATGCAACAGCTTCATGCGCGGTTCAATGAGACGGTGAACCTCGCCATCTTGGAGCAGGGGGAGATCCTTTACATCGAGATGCTCGAAAGCTCGCGACCATTTCGCATGGCCGCTGCCGTCGGCAGCCGATCGCCCTGGCATTCGACGGCTCTCGGAAAAGCGATCGTCGCACATTTGCCCGAAGAAGAGCTGACGTCCTTCCTTCAGGCCGAGCGCCTTGCGAAGCTCACCGAACGGACGATCACCGATCGCGAAGAGTTGCGAAGAGAACTGGAACGCGTACGCCGTCGCGGCTATGCCGTGGACGAGGGGGAGACCGAGCCCGGAGCGGCCTGCATCGGCGCCCCGATTTTCGGTCAGAATGGCCGCCCCGTAGCGGCCCTGAGCCTCTCGGGTCCGGCTGAGCGCATCTTGACCGGTCGCCGAGAGATCGCCGCAGCCCTCATCGCCGCTGGTCAGGGGATCTCTCGACGTCTGGGATTTCGCGAACGTTCGGTGGCCAATATATGAGCCTTCATTCATCGATCGAAGAGATGCCCACGAGGGCCCGCCCCTTGACGGGATCCTCGCCTGGGCAAATCGAACCTCCGTCATCGTCCGCCCCTTGGCGAAAGCGGCGGGCGATGCCTTTTCCCCCAATCTCCGCAAACGGGGGCGTTCATTCTCTACCGGAGGTGGGATATGAAGATTCGGTGCATCCTGAGCCTCTTGGGGATGGCGCTTGGCTTCTCCCTCGGCCTCGCCCAATCGAGCACGCAAGGGACGATCGTTGGGACCGTCACCGATCCCACAGGGAGCGTCATTCCCGGTGTCACCATCACGGTCGTCCACGTGCAAACCGGCCTCACCCGAATGACCACGACCAACGACCGAGGAGATTATCGCGTGGATCTCCTCCCTCCCGGAAGTTATGAGGTCCGAGCCGAACGCGAGGGCTTCAAGAAGACGCAAATTGCTGGACTCGTGCTCTTGGTCGGCCAGGTGCTGCGCGCGGACATCAAAATGGACGTCGGCACGATTACCGAAGAGATCACGGTGACCTCTGGAGCCGCCACGCTCGATACGGAGACGCCGGCCATCGGTGAAGTCGTGGACGAGATCAAGGTCGAAGACCTCCCCCTCAATGGGCGCGAGTTCATTCAGCTGGCTGCCCTCGTGCCCGGGGCTGAGTCCGGGAACCCGAAAACCGGTGCCGTCTCCAGCAAGGGGTTCTCCATCAGCTTCAACGGAGCGCGAGCCGGCTATACGGCCTATACAGTGGATGGCGCCGACAGTACGGCCCCCTTGCAGAACACGCTCATCTCCTCTCCCGCTCTGGATGCCATCAAGGAGTTCCGTGTGCACACCAACATGTACTCGGTCCAATACGGGCGCTCGGGCGGAGGCGTTATCAACGTGGTCACGAAATCCGGTACAAATGAATTTCATGGGAGCGTCTATGAGTACCATCGCAATAAAGCCCTGGACGCTCTCCCCGTGCTCTTCACCGGCTCTCGTCGCGATGCTCCGAGCTATCTCTTCAATCAGTTCGGCGCGACCTTCGGCGGCCCTCTGCGGAAAAACAAGACGTTCTTCTTCTCCAGCTACGAGGGCTTTCGCCAGAAGAAAGCCGGCCAACTCATGGTCACCTTCGCCCCCACGGACAAGGAGCGGCGCGGCGATTTCACCGAGACGATCAACCCCTATAGCGGACAGCCCGTTACCCTTCGGAACCCGTACACGGGGCAGGTGATCCCCACTAAGATCTTACCCCCCGAGTTCATCTCCCCCGTCGGAGAACGCCTCATGGAGTTGTGGCCCAAGCCGAATTATTCCGGCGATCCGTTCCTGAACCTGCGCATCTTTCGAAGCGGCACATACACTCAGAATAAGTGGCTCGCCCGCGTGGACCACACGTTCTCCTCTCGAGATACCTTCAGTGCGACGTTCAACTTCGGCGATTACGATAATGTGGTTCCCTCTTACACCGTCTACGGCGATCGAAATGCCTTGGAGCACGATCGGACGCTCAGCGTGACGTATACGCATACCTTCAGCCCGCAGCTGGTGAACGATCTCAAGGTCAGCCATACGTGGTTCCTCCAAGGCAGCCAATTTGTCTTGCGGGATAAGATCTACGGGCGCGAGTGGGGGCTCTCGCCCGAGATCAACAAGAATCGCGGATCGCCTCGCATCCGGCTCTACACGATCGGGAATCAGCAGTTCATCATCGGGAACGAAGGCGACTATCTCCACCGCAATCGCACGCTCTATGTGAGGGACAATCTCGTGTGGGTGAAGCGCTCGCATACGTTCTTGCTCGGAGGGGACTTCCGGCATCAGGCCTATGACTGGCAGTTCAATTCCGGCCAAGCTCAGTACGCCATCGGCTTCAACGATGGGGCCCGAGGACAGGAGAACACGTATTGGATGGCGGGTTCTACGTTCGCCGATCTCCTGATGGCGTTGCCGGCGATTACCTGGGTCGGGCTCGGCGAGGGCGACTTCATGCCCTTGCGTCGCAAGGCCTTCTCAGTGTACGTCCAGGACGAGTGGAAAGCGACGCCCCGACTCACGCTCACGCTCGGACTGCGCTACGATTATGAAGCGCCGTTCTCGGCCGCCAACCATCAGTTCATGACGCTCAACTTCGAGACGGGCTTGCCCCGCTATGCGAAAGGGGCCCCGCCGGAGAAGCTCGCCAAGCTGCGCTTCCCCTACGAGACCGGAGGGCCGAATCGCCCTTATGAGCCGAGCAAGAAGAACTTCGCTCCCCGCGTGGGATTCGCCTTCCGCCCATTCTCCAGCGCGCGCACAGTGATCCGCGCCGGATACGGGCTCTTTTACACGAGCGAGACGGCCTACACGACCACCTACGGCGCGTGGGTGGTCCCATTCGGCGGACTCGTCACATGGTACGCTCGCCGGAACTTCTGGCCGGACCGACAGGATCGGTTGACGACGATGGATCAAGCGCCGAAAGACCTCGATTTCGTCATCGGAAGTTCGCCTGGGTATTTCCAAGCGAATGCCCCAGACTATCCGACCGGATACCTGCAACAATGGAACTTCACGATCGGACGAGACATCGGCTGGAGAACATCCGTCGAGATCGCATACGTGGGAACAAAGGGGACGAACTTGAACGGTCAGGGATCGCTCCTCTACTACGCTCCCGATGTCTTGGACAAGATCGCCCGGAACGTCCCAGGATGGTCGCTCGGCCTGCGCATGAAGGGATTCAACTCGAAGTACAACTCCCTGCAGGTGAAGGTTCGGAAGGACCTCTCACACGGCTTGAACTTCCTGGCCGCCTATACCTGGGGCCATGCCTTGGCCGAAGCCTCCAATGATGCGACAGCGGAAAACCTGCTGGCGGATCCGACCGATGTCTTCTACGTGATCAAACGTCGGTGGTCGGATGCGGACTTCGATATCCGTCAGCGGTTGAGCGTGAGCGGCAGCTATCAACTCCCGTTCGGTCGCGGGCGGGTCTTCGGGACTTCCTGGCCTGGTTGGCTCGACGGTGCCTTGGGCGGATGGCGCGTGAGCTATATCCTCACTTTCCAGGGCGGATATCCGTTCACCGTATATGATTCCCGTCTGCGCTTCCCCGATCGCGTGTGCGACGGACGCCTGCCGAAAAGTCAGCGATCGCCGGACCGATGGTTCGATTACACCTGCTTCCCAACGCATCCCTCCACCTTCATCACACTGCCCGGAGGAACGCGGAAGGAGATTAATATCCACGGGAATGCCCCGCCGAACGTCATTCACGGGCCGGGCATCAATAACTGGGACCTCGGGCTGCTCAAGGATTTCCGCCTCACCGAATCCGCGCGATTGCAACTGCGGTTCGAGTTCTTCAACGCCTTCAACCATCCGCAGTTCATCGGTCCGTCGGCCAACTACTTCTTCAACTCGGCATCCGGGGCCCGACTGACCCGTACTCGCGAGAATCGCGATATCCAAATCGCGGCTCGGGTGACGTTCTGAAGACCCGACTCGGGGGATCCCAGAAAAGGATACGGAGGAACGCGCGATGGAGCCGATCAATGGGAGCTTCGGGAAATGGGATCTTCTCGTGCTCGTCGGTTACTTCCTGCTGCTCTCCGGCATCGGCCTGATCGTCTCCCGACGGCAACGCTCTCCAGAGGAATACTTCCTCGCCGGACGGCGCATGCCCTGGTTCATCGTCGGCATCAGTCTGGTGGCGACGCTCATCTCGACGGCGACATACGTCTCCGTCCCGGGTGAGATGATCCGATATGGGATCGGCTTCTTCTCCGCTTTGCTCGTTTATCCTCTCGTTATCCCCGTGGTGACGCGCGTGGTGATCCCGACGCTCATGCGCCTCCGCATCCGCAGCGTCTACGAGTATTTGGGACGGCGATACGATGGGTCCGTCCGAAGCCTCGGAGCCCTTGCCTTCATTCTCTCTCGGCTGGTGTGGATCGGACTCATCCTCTATACGGCTTCCTTCGCCGTCTCTGAGATGACCGGCGTGCCGATCCCGACCATCGCCCTCGCGATCGGCGTCGTCACGATCTTCTACACCACACTCGGCGGTCTTCGGGCTGTGATCTGGACCGACTTCCTCCAGTTCGCCATCATGATCGGTGGCGTCTTGGCCGTCCCCGTCATCGTCGGAATTCGCACGCAGACGGGTCCCACAGAGTGGTGGTCTCTCTTCTCCCAAGCGGGGCGAACGCAGGTGGCGGTGTTCAGCCTCGATCCGACGGTGCGGGTGACGATCGGGGGGATGCTGCTGGCCATCTTCTTCTGGAACATCTGCACTTACGGAGCCGATCAGATCGCCGTCCAACGGTATTTGAGCACGCCTTCGGTCCAGGCCGCCCGTCGGTCGCTCTGGACGTCCACGCTCGGCACGATCGTCCTGGTCGGCCTGCTCATGTTCTGCGGCGTCGCGCTCTTCGCGTATATGTATATGACGTCCGGCACCCCTCTGGCCGCGTTCCAAACCGATATCGCCCGAGAGGCGGACCGCGTGTTCCCTCAGTTCATCGTGCGGGAGCTGCCCGAAGGACTCTCCGGTCTCCTCCTGGCCGCGGTGCTGGCCGCCGCCATGTCCAGTCTGAGTTCGGGCATGAACGCCATCGCGCACGTCCTCGTGACCGATGTGCTCGAGCGATTCGGCGGTCGCTCCGGCTCCGGATTGAAACGCGAACGTGCCCTAGCCGGTATCGTCGGGATATTCGGCATCGGAATCGCCCTTCTCCTCGCCATCGTGATGCGGACGACGGGATGGAATTTGGTCGAACTCATGGAGCGCGTTAACCATCTCTTCGTCGGCCCCCTCGGGGTGCTCGTCTTCGGTGGACTCCTCTCCTCCCGGGTGGGAAAAACGGCCGCCCTGATCGGATTCGTCCTCGCACTCTCGACGAGCCTCATCATCGCTTTTGGGAAAGAGCTTCTCGGGTTGACCCGAAGCCTCTCCTTCATGTGGATCGTCCCTGGATCCGTGCTCGTCGGCCTGTTGAGCGCCTTCGCCCTCAGCGTCGTCTTCCCACCACCGGATCGAACGCGCCTGATCGGCCTGACGCTCTCCGAACCACGGGAGGAACGGACGCCTCAGGAGGTGCGATTGTGAACGAGGAGATCCTCGTGCGCGAGATGGGATGGGTTTACCGCAATCCGAAACCGTATCTGCGCAGCCGAATGGCCTTCCATCCTTCCCTCGTGCGACTGAGCGAGCGGGAGTTTCTCGCGACCTTCGATCTCGGACAAGCGGTCGAAGCCCTCGATTATCACACGGTCGTCGCGCGCTCGCTCGATGGTGGCCGGACCTGGACCCTGGAAGGTCCCCTGCTCGCGTCACCCCCACCTTCCACCACGCACACAATCCGCATCAGCCGATTGGTCGATGGGACGCTCGTCGGTTTCGGAGGATGGCATCATCGGCGCGATCCCGAAGAGGGACTCATCAACCGAGACACGGGAGGATTCGTCCCCGTGACCCTGTTCCTCGTGCGCTCTTTCAATGGCGGGCACCAGTGGACGGATCCCGAGATCCTCCATCCCCCGTTGTGGAGTCCAGCGTGGGAGATCTGCCACCCAATCGTCGAGTTGACCGACGGTCGGTGGCTGGCCCCCACGGCGACCTGGCGCGGGTGGGAAGGCGAGCATCCTGCCGGAGAGCAGGCGGTCGTCTTCATCAGCGACAATCGAGGACGAAGCTGGCCCACGTTCGGTCGCACATTCGACGGCCGCACGACGGGCTTAAGCCACTTGGAGCAATCCGTCATCGAGCTACAGGACGGGCGAATCCTGGCCGTCTGCTGGGTCTTCGATCTCCGCACAGGAGAGACGTTCCCGACGACGTACACGCTGAGCGATGATCGAGGCGAGACATTCCGTGAGCCTCGCCCGACCGGCTTTTGGGCCGAGACGTGCAAAGTGGTGCAACTCCCCGATGGTCGGCTCCTGTGCGCCTATCGGCGACATGATCGTCCCGGACTCTGGGCTACCTTAGCCCGACTCGACGGCGAGCGCTGGGTGAATCTGGCCCACGCGCTGCTGTGGTCAGGCTCGCGCTCCGGACCGGTAAGCCGTGGGGCTGATGTGCTGAGCGCCCTGACCTTCGGTTATCCCAGCCTCTGCCCGATCTCCTCTCACGAGGTGCTTCTCCTCTTCTGGTGCCAGGAGGAGTGCCTCACCAATATCCGATGGATCCGAATCGAACTTCCATGACCGAGGAGTCGCTGAACATGGTCGCGCGTACTCTCGCCATAATGTTGATCCCTCTCTTCATGCCGCTCCCAATCGGACGCGCGAGCGATCGAAATCGAGAGCCCGCGCATGCTCAATCGTCTGGCCCTCGTCTCGTCGCCCAATTCGATGCCAAACCGGTGATCGCTTTGCTGCCCGATGGAACGCTCATGGCCGTCTTCTTGCGAACGGTGGGCGAGCACCAGGAGATGCGCGCGCGCTTCTCACGGGATAACGGCGTGAGCTGGGGCGACGAGCATACGCTCTCGCCTCTTCCCTCTGGACTTGGACGATGGGGAGGACTCGAAGTGCTTGTGGATCGGCGCGGCGAGATCCATCTCTTCACCCTCAATGACGCCGGAACGGCTGGACGCCCGATGCCCGAACGACGGCTCGACATCTGGCACGCGAAGACCGAAGGCGGACGCTCTCGATGGCAACCCTGGAAGCGAATCTGGCAAGGGTATACCGGAGCGCTCAATTCCGTCATCCAACTTCGCAGCGGGCGGTTGCTCTTACCTTTCTCCTATTATACTGGGCGCTCCTGGAGCCAACGCGGAGATGGGCTCCTCGCCTTCATGTACATGGGCGTTTTCGAAGCGACGGTCCTGTATTCCGATGATGAGGGAGAGACGTGGACACTCTCACCGAGCATCCTGCGCGTCCCGGCTCAGGACATCACGTCCGGGGAATCCGGCGCCGTTGAACCCGTCGTCCTCGAATTGCGGGATGGGCGCGTGTGGATGCTCATTCGCACTCAACGCGGTCGCCTCTACGAGTCGTACTCTCGGGATGGCGGACTCCATTGGTCGCGTCCTCGACCTTCCCGATTCCTCTCCTCGGAGTCGCCCGCTGGTCTCGTGCGATTGCTCGATGGGCGAATCATCTTGCTGTGGAATAACTGCCTGAGGTTCCCTTACGCGTATGGGGGGCGACACGTCCTCCATGCGGCTCTCTCCGACGATGAGGGGCAAACGTGGCGCGGATACCGCGAGGTCGCTCGCGATCCGCTCCTGGAGCAGCCGCCGCCTCCTCGCGGGGACTTTGGGACGGCTTATCCCTATCCGACGCCAACACAAGATGGGAAGATCCTCTTCACAACAGGGCAGGGAGCGTCTGTTCGATTGCTCACGATTCTCCTAGACCCCGCCTGGCTCTATGAGACCGCGCGGCGAGAGGATTTCTCCCAAGGGTTGACGGAGTGGTCGCATTTCGGAACACGAGGCGTGGACCTCGCTTCTCATCCCGAGAAACCGGGCGTGCGGGTCTTGAGGATCCGAAAGCCGGATCCCGAGTGGCCGGCCACCGCCGTCTGGAATTTCCCCATTGGGAAGAAAGGACAATTGACGCTTCGGCTCCTGCTCACACCAGGGTTCAAAGGACTCCGTATCGGCCTCACGGATCATTTCTCCGTGCCGTACGATCTCGAAGACTATCTTCATGCCGTGTACGTGCTTGAGATCAACGGAGGCGGACGCTTAGCCAATGAGCGGTTGACTCTCGGACGATGGCAGGAGCTGCGCATCCAATGGGACGTGCCGAAGCGAGAAGCCCGCGTCTTCCTCGATGGTCGAGAGGTGACGACGCTTCCCCTCCTGCGGCAAACTGAAGGGATTTGCTATCTGCGGATCTCCTCGACGGCCGAGGAACTGGACGAAGCGGGATTCCTCGTCGAGTCCGTCGAAGCGGACGTCGGCGCGAGCTTCCCTGAATCGCACCGGGAGCGCCAATGAGCATCTGCCGACAGAGAAGACGACGTCGCGCAGGGACGATCCTGATGAGCGTGTGGGCGATCGGGGGTGCCCATCCGCCCAAGCGGTCGAACAGTGGCGCGGTGATACGTTCAAGGATGTCATCGCGAAGGCTCTCGGCGCCGCCGGAGCGAATCTCTCTGCTACAGGGGGGGCAGCCGATCCATCGCTGGGATTTGGACGAACATCTGGACCTGCCCGAAGTAGAATCTGCACACTCTGTGGCTGAGGAGGCGATGATGAAGCGTGCGACGCTCATCGTCACGCTCGCTCTTTTTCCCATCGCAGCGGGAGTATGGGCGCAAGGCGAGGAAAAGCCCTTCTTTGAAACGGGGGCCGTCCGAGAGGCCGCTTCTCCCAGGGAACGTCACGCCTATCCGGTCATCGCGCGCACGGCTGGCGGTCAGCTTTTGACCGTGTGGACGATGATGGACGTTGGAGGGCGCGATGGGCGCATCGTCGGTTCCTTCTCCCGAGATGGGGGACGGACGTGGGGCGAGCCGGTCACGCTCATTGATATCCCGGGCAAGATGGATGCCGATCCCAATATCCTCATTGATGGCCGCCGCATCCTCGTCTTTTCGACGACGGTGGAGAATCCCAATCGCATCGAGAAGAGCGAGATCTGGATGACCGTGAGCGAGGATGAGGGGAAGACGTGGTCTCCGCCCATCCGTATCCCTTTGCCCTTCCGCTACGTCGTCGGCAAACGCCATCTCGGGCTGAAGCTGCGGGATGGGACGCTCGTCATGCCCTTCTCCTGGGACCTCTGGGCCGAAGCCGGAACGCCGGCGCGCACCGAAGGCGAGATGGACCTGAAGTCGGGTGTGCTCTTCTCCCGAGACGGCGGCGCGACATGGACCCCTTCGGGTGAGTTGCATATCTTCGAGCGCAAGGTCCACCCGGGAGCTATCTGGGGAGTCGTCGAACCGGCTATTGTTGAGCTCGCGAATGGAGAGCTCTATATGCTCTTGCGCACGGGCACGGAGTGGCTCTACGAAGCGCGCAGTCCAGACGGTGGGCGGACATGGACACCACCTGTGCGCAGCCCGCTCGTGGGGCATAACAGCCCGGCCGCCCTCTGGCGACTCGATCAGAATCCGCAGGAAATCATCGTCATCTGGAATAACTCGCCGCGCCATCGGTATCCACTGACGGTGGCCATCTCGGCCGACGGCGGTCGGAGTTGGTCGCGTCCGAAGGTCGTGGCGACGTCCGATGGACCGCAAGTCTCCTATCCGGGGATTACGCAGGCTCCCGATGGGACCTTCGTCGCCGTATGGCAACAGCAGCGGCCCGACGGCGGCCGCGATATCCGCTGGGCGCGCTTCAACCGCGCCTGGGTGCTCGCCGACCCGTGAGAGCTTCGGCAAGGGGGAAGGAAGATGAGATTGGCCGGAAAAGTCGCGATCGTCACCGGTGGGGGAACGGGCATCGGTCGCGGGATCAGTCGTGCGTTGGCCCACGCCGGCGCTCGCGTGGTCATCGCCCAACGCCGCGTGGAGAAGGCCCAGGCGATGGCCGACGCCTTACGATCGGAGGGATTCGAGGCCCTGGCCCTCGGCGCGGATATCTCTAAACGCCCCGATGTACAACAGCTCGTCGCGCGCACGCTCAAGCAGTGGGGACGCATCGACATCCTCGTCAACAATGCCGCCATCACCGGATTGCCGGCCATCGCCCCGTTTCTCGAATGCTCCGATGCGCAGTTGGATCTGATCGTGGACGTGAACCTCAAGGGCACGTTCATCTGCTCTCAAGAGGTCGCCCGCGTGATGGCTCAGCAGCGCGGCGGGAGCATCATCCACATCTCCTCGGTGGCCGCTTTCGCCGCCCAGGAAGGAGCGTCCGCATACTGCGCGACGAAAGCGGGCATCGTTGGCCTGACGCGCGCCATGGCGCTGGAACTGGCCCCCTACGGCGTTCGCGTGAATTGCCTGGCACCGGGCGATATCCTCATCGAGACGAATCAGGCGCTCCTGGATGAACTGAAGGCGCGGGGTATCTCCGGCCAATACGCGCGCCGCATCCCCTTGGGGCGTCGGGGCGAGCCCGAGGACATCGGTCCCGCTGTCGTGTTCCTCGCCTCGGAAGAGGCGGCCTATATCACCGGGGCGACCCTCGTCATTGATGGGGGGTTTTTGATCTATTGAGCGAGGGAAGGCACATGAAGCTGCAGGGGATCATTCCACCGATCGCCACGCCGCTTCTTCCCGATGAGCGCGTGGATGAGCGCGGACTGCGACGGCTCGTCCGCTACCTCCTAGATGCCGGCGTGCACGGCATCTTCGTCAACGGCTCCATGGGGGGATTCGCATTGCTCGCCGATCGCGAACAGCTTCGCGCCGTCGAGATCGTCGTCGAGGAGGTTGGCGGCCGCGTGCCCGTGATCGCCGGGGCCGCCGAGACGGGAACGCGCCGGGTGATCGCCAAAGCGCGCGAGATCGAGCGCGCGGGCCCAGATTTCTTGAGCGTCCTGCCCCCCTATTACTTCCGACTCACACAGGAGAGCGCCCTGCGCTTCTTCCAGGAAGTCGCCCGCGCCGTGGATAAACCACTCCTCATCTATAACAATCCCACGCTCACGGGCTTTGGTCTTGACGTGACCACGCTCCTCCAGCTGAGTCGCGAGCCAAACATCATGGGGCTCAAGGAGAGCGATCCCAATTGCGACCGGTGGCGACACCTGCTCAGTGCTTTCCGTCATCGCGAAGATTTCGCGATCCTTTTGGGCACGGAACATCTCATCTCCGTGGGGGTGCTTCTCGGAGCCGATGGGATCGTCGGCGGCCTCCACAACGTGGCTCCCCGCCTGGCCGTCGAACTCTATGAAGCCGCGCGAGCCGGAGAGTACGCGCGAGCGCTGGCGCTGCAGGAGCGATTGGCCGAACTCCGACGCATCTTCGAATTCGGAGAGGTCTGGGGCGGACTGGAAGCCGCCTTGCAGTACCTGGGAGTGTGCGAGAAGGTGACCGCCAGCCCCTATCGCTCGCTGGAGCCGGAACAGCGGCGCCAGGTCGAGGCGATCTTGAAGGCCTACTTGTGACGAGAGCCGAATGAGCGCAAGAGCAGAGAATATCTGGCAGCGCTACGCCGAGTGGTTGGGAATCGAGAACTCGAGGGTGAGTCTCGGCGAAGGGGATACGCCGCTGCTGCGCAGTCAACGGATCGGTCCGCGCCTGGGAGTCGAGCGGCTCTATTTCAAGCTGGAGAGTCTGAATCCGACAGGATCCTTCAAGGATCGGTTCGTCGCCGTGGAGATCGCGCGAATGCTCGAGGAGGGACAGAGAGTCTGCGTCGCTACGTCCTCCGGCAACACCGGGTCGGCCTTGGCCGCCTACGCGGCTTGCTACCAGCGCCATTGCGTGATCTTCGTCACCGAACGCACGCCCGAGGCGAAACTCTCCCAGATGCTCGCTTATGGAGCACAGCTCTATCGCGTGCGACGGTTCGGCCTCTCATCCGAGACGACGCGCGAGACTTTCGAGCGCCTGCACCGATTCGCCGCCGAGCGCGGCTATCGAATGATCGTCTCGGCATTTCGCTACTCGCCTCTCGGAATGCGCGGGGTGAAGACGCTCGCCTACGAGATCGCCGAAGCCCTTCCCACCGTTGACCATATCTTCGTCCCCGTCGGAGGTGGGGGATTGCTGGCGGCCATCTGGCAGGGGTACGAGGAATGGGCCCGCGCGGGACGACTGACGCGGATGCCCCGGCTTCATGCCGTCCAGCCCGCAGGCTGCGCGCCGGTCGTGCGCGCCTGGCAAAAAGGGGAGGAATGTCTTTCGCCCGTTGAAGCGCGAACCGAGATCAGCGGTCTGGCTGTCCCGTTCGACATCGACGGAACGCTGGCCGTGAGGGCCGTGCGGGCATCCGGCGGTGCCGGATGGGCAGTGCCCGATGAGCAAATCTGGGAGGCTCAAGCGATGCTCTGTCAGGAGGAGGGAATTTACGCCGAGCCGGCCGGTGCGGCCGCTCTGGCCGGCTTCCTGGTCGCCATTCGAGAGGGGAAAGTCCGTCCTGAGGAGATCATCGTCTGCCTGGTGACCGGACATGGATTCAAAGACCTCGCGGCGATCGAACGGATCGCGACGGCGCGAGCCATCCCCCTCATCGAACCCGAGGCGATCTTCGAACTCTCATTCGCATAGGTGAGGAGGAATGGGACGATGCGAGAGACGATCACGATCGCGGGAATCGAACGCATGGGCGTTCCGCTCTCAGCGGCCACCCTCGTCGGCGATCTCATCTTCGTCTCCGGCCAGGTCGCGTATGACCCGGAGACAGGAGAGTTGCGCCCCGGCACGTTCGCCGAAGAAGCCGAACTGGCTTTCGCCAACCTTCAACGGGTGCTCGAAGCCGCCGGCAGCCGCTTGGAGGACGTGCTCAAGGTCACGGCCTATCTGGCCGACATCCGCTCGAATTTCCCACTCTACAACGAGATCTATCGGCGATGGTTCGCACCCCCCTATCCGGCGCGGACGACCATCGGCGCCGATCTCGGCGGCCTGCAGATCGAGCTGGAGGCCATCGCTCGACGATCGGCCACGCCCATCGAGCGAGAATCCATCGCTCGAAAGGAGGCGAGATGAACTACGCGCGCTCGATCGCATTCTTCGAGCGGGCTCGTCAGGTGGTGGCCGGAGGAGTCAACAGCAACGTCCGCGCCGCCTCGCATCCGGTCCCGCTCTTCTATCGAGAAGGACGCGGAGCGCACCTCTTCGATGTGGACGGCAACGAGTACATCGACTATTGTCTCGGACAAGGACCGCTGTTGCTCGGACATTCGCATCCGCGCGTGCTGGAAGCCGTCCGGCAACAGCTCGAACGGGGACAGCTCTACGCCGGACAGCACGAGCTCGAAATCCTCGTCGCCGAGAAGCTCTGCCGATATATCCCTTGCGCTGAGCTCGTTCGCTTCAGCACCTCCGGTTCGGAAGCCGTTCACATCGCCCTTCGGGTCGCCCGCGCCTTCACCGGGAGACAGAAGATCATCAAATTCGAGGGCCATTATCACGGCTGGTTCGATAATATCCTGGTGAGTCTCACTCCCGAGAAGTTCGATCGCCACCCCGTGTTAGAGAGTCGCGGACAGATGGAATCCGTCCTCGATGAGGTCATCGTCCTGCCCTGGAACGATGCCTCGCGACTGAGCGAGACGCTCGCGGCTTCGGCCGACGAAATCGCGGCCATCATCATGGAGCCCGTCATGTGTAATACCGGGTGCATCCTGCCCGAACCCGGATACCTCGAAACTGTCCGGGAATTGTGCACCCGCTATGGCATCGTGCTCATCTTCGATGAGATCATCACGGGATTTCGATTGGGGCTCGGCGGCGCTCAAGCGTTCTTCGGCGTCACGCCGGATCTGGCCGTCTTCGGCAAGGCCCTGGGGTCGGGCTTCCCCATCAGTTGCCTGGCCGGCAAGCGCGCGCTGATGGAGGGGATCGCGGACCTCTCGGTCGTCCACGCCGGGACCTATAACGCCAATCCAGTGAGTATGGCCGCGGCATGGGCGACGCTCACGGAGCTGGAACAGCACGGCGAGACGCATTACCGGAACCTCTTCGCGCTCGGTCGGACGCTCATGCGCGGGATCGCCGAGATCGCCGAGCGCCACGGACGAAGCGTCACCGTCCAAGGACTCGGCCCCATGTTCCACGTCGCCTTCACACGCCGCCCTCGTATCCGCGACGCCCGCGACTACCGCGACGTGGACGCCGCCCTGTATGCGGCCTTCGCCTCTCGGCTGCAGGAGCGCGGCATCCGCGTCATCCCGCGCGGCATCTGGTATCTCTCGACGGCTCATACGGAGGAGGACATCGCCCGAACCTTGGAGAGCGTCGCCGCCGTGCTCTGAACCGTGGGATTATGTCTTGAGCACTCCACACTGTCGGGAGGGAGAAGCCGATGATCATAGATGCGCACGTCCATCTCGGACCGATGCCGCTGTTTCGCGTCGAGGGAAGAGTTGAAGACCTCCTGCGGGCCGCTGATCGAAGCGGGATCGAGAAGCTCTTCTGCACACACGCGACGGCCCTCTTCTACGACTTTCGCGAGGGCAATGAGCGACTCTACCGAATCATGCGACAGTATCCCGATCGTATCCTCGGATACTGTACGATCAGTTCCTCCCGATACGGGACGAGAGCTGTCGAGGAGGTCGAGCGCTGCGCTCAAGACTACGGGATGCGTGGCTTGAAGATCTACTCCTTCTCAATCCCCGGAACGCGCGAGCCGTTCCTCTCCGTGGACGATGAGTGGATGTATCCCGTCATCGAGAAGGCCGCCGAGTACGGGATGGTGATCCTGGCGCATAGCAACGCTGAGGAGATCGCCCATCTGGCGAGCCTCTTCCCGCACGCGATCTTGGTGATGGCCCATATGGGCAACACGGCGCATGCCCGCGGGGATTGGCATCGCGCGATCGCCGTGGCCCGGCGCTTTCCCAATATTTACCTTGACACGTCGACTTCGAGCACCGACTTCGATTGCGTGGAGACGGCCGTCGCCCTCTTGGGCGCCGAACGCCTTCTGTTCGGAAGCGATTGGCCGCTCTTCCATCACGAGTTCGCTTTGGCTCGCATCCGCGAGACATCGCTTTCGCCCGAAGAGCAGGCGCTGATCCTCGGCGGTAATCTTCGGAGGTTGCTCGGCCTATGAGGGGGAAGATCGACGTCACGGGTTACTTCGGCACGTGGCCGTATTGGCCGCTGCGGCATGGCTCTCCCGATGAGATCTTGCGACTGATGGATCGCTACGGGATCGAACGCCTCGTGCTCGGTTCGCTCCGAGCCATCTTCTCCGACTGGGAGGAAGGCAACGAGGAGGTCCGGCGCCTGGCTCGCCAGCATCCGGACCGATTCCGCGTCGCCGCGACGATCAATCCCATTCTCGGGCGCGATCACCTCGCGCGTCTGCAGGAGTATCAAGAGGACGAGCTGATCGTGGGCCTGCGCCTCTACCCGATCTACCACGACTACGAAGTGACGGACGAGACCGCCATCCTTCCCGCCCTCCTCTCGCGCGTGACTGACCGGAACTGGCCCGTCTTCCTCCCGCTGCGCCTCATGATGAATTGGGGACTGCCCGTCCTCCCCATCGCCCAAGTCGCTGAATGGCTCGCTCGCTTCCCGCAGCTCACCGTCATCCTCGGCGGCGTCAACTACGGAGAGGTGAAACATGTGCTCCCGCTGCTGCGAACCCATTCGCGCGCCTTCCTGGAGACCTCCTGCTTGCAACTGCAAGGAGCGCTCGAACGGGTCGCCACGGAGGTCGGCATCGACCGTCTCTTGTTCGGAACCGGAATGCCCCTGCAAAATCCTGGGTGCGAAGTCGCCAAGATCGCCCACGCCGCCTTCTCCGAGGCCGAGCGCGCGCAGATCTTCGCCGAAAATGCCATACGCCTCTTCGGAGGACGAATATGAGGATCACCGAGAGGATCTACCTGGTCGGGAGCTTGCACTTCGGACTCTCCGGCCCCTGGGATGCCCATGTGTATCTCCTCAAAGGGTCGGAGGGACTAGTCCTCATCGATGCCGGCGGGGGGACTCATGGCGGGCAGATCCTCCGAAATATCGAGCGCGAAGGATTCCACCCTCAGGACATCTGTGCGCTTTTGCTCACGCACAATCACTTCGATCACTCCTGTGGAGCCGCTGAGCTGCGGGCTCTCACCGGATGCCGCGTCTATCTCTCCGAAGTGAGCCGAGAGCAGCTCGAGCGCGGGACCGAGACGGAGGTGGGATTAGATTTGGCCAAGGCGATGGGGGTCTATCCGCCGGATTTTCAATACCGCCGCTGTCCTGTGGACCACGCCGTTCGAGACGGGGAGATCATCCAGATCGGCGGCCTGCGCTTCGAAGCCATCGCCGTTGCCGGACATAGCCCGGATTCGATCTGTTACCTCGTGGAACTCGAGGGACGACGGAATCTCTTCGTCGGCGACGTCCTCTTCTATGGGGGCATCCTCGGCCTCATCAATTTCCCCGGCTCGACCATGGACGGATATCGAAGGGATCTGCAAAAGCTCGCCGGGCTTCGAATCGACGGCTTGTTCCCCGGACATATGCTCTTCACGCTGCGGGATGGGCAGCGGCATATTGATGCGGCTCTGGAGCAATGTCGGCGTGGCGTAATCCCCCGCTCAATCGGACAGTTCGAGGTGATCTTCTAGGCGCGACGGAGGAGCGAACGAGATGGAAGCGCCGACGAGCATGCCCTTCGACCGATTCGATCCGGAAGCGATGGGGCCAGGGAAGTACCTTCTCCACCTCACTCTTCCCGGATCGGAGGAGATCGGCCTTCCGACGCTCCTGGTCAACGGCGGGCATCCGGGAAGAACGCTCGTCGCTCTGGCCGGTGTTCACGGGGATGAGTTCGAAGGGATCGTGGCCCTTCAGGAGGTCTTCGCCCGAGTGAAGCCCGAGCGGGTGCACGGACGAGTGCTCGCCGTCCCTGTCGCCAACCCGCCGGCCGTTCACGCCGCTCGTCGCACATCGCCGCAAGACGGTAAGAATCTGGCGCGCGTCTTTCCGGGACGACGCGAGGGTACGATGACCGAACGTCTCGCCTTCGCGCTCTCGGAGGCCCTCATCGCCAGCGCGGACTTTCTGCTCGATCTGCACAGTGGGGGGATCGCGTACGAATTCCCCCGGCTGATCGGATATGATGGGCGTGAGACCGAGCCTGCCAGGGCTTCGCGCGCCGCCGCTTTCGCCGTCGGCGCGCCTGTTCTTGTGGCCCATCCGAGGATTCCATCGGGTCGCACAATCAGCGAGGCCGCGCGTCGTGGGATCCCTTGGCTCTACGCTGAAGCTCCCGGAGGGGGACGGCTCGATCCGAGAACGCTCCGCTTCTATGTCCGCGGCGTGCTCCGTCTGCTCGCTCACCTGCGCATCCTTCCTGGGGCCGTGCGCCGCGCTCCCCCGCGCTGGCACCTGATCAGCGAGGGCAACCTAGATCGGGCGATCCTCAGCCCCGCTTCGGGCCTCTTCGTCCCACAGGTGCGCGTGCTCGAGCGCGTGCGCTCGGGACAGCCCTTGGGCGTCGTGCGCGATGCCTTCGGAAGGAGGGTGGCTTCCGTCGAAGCCCCAGCAGACGGCTACATCCTCATGCTCCGCGCCCTTCCTGCGGTCACTGCCGGCGACCCCATCGCCTTGCTCGCTTCCGTCTACAAGGGTCCTTGAAGCCATCTTCTTCGGGAATGCGGCTGAGATGTTCGGGGTGAGATGAGGATTGCGACCTCACGCGCGAGCCGGCACAATAGTCCGGGTCAGGGGTGAGGAAGAGTGATGAGGAGGGGCTATGCGGTTGGCGCGTTATCTCTGGCGAGGGAGAGAACACGTGGGGGTCGTGTGGGGAGAGTGCGTCTACAGTCTGAGTCTTCGTGATCCCACGCTTCGCGATGTGGGGGATGTGTTGGAGCGGGGAGAGGAGGCGCTCTGGGAAGCGCGGCGGTTGGAAGCGGCGATTCGAAGGGGGGAGAGCGCGCTTCCCGAAGATGCCGGTGCGCGGCTGTCGGAGGTGCGGCTTTTGCCGCCGATTCGACGACCGGAGAAGATCATCTGCTTGGGATTGAACTATCGAGATCACGCTCGCGAGGCGGGGATGCCGATTCCCGAAGAGCCGATCTTCTTCGCCAAGTATGCGAACGCCTTGGCGGGGCCGGAGGATCCGATTCCGAGGCCGCATGCTGTGGAGCAGTTGGATTACGAGGTGGAGTTGGCGGTGGTGATCGGGCGGGAGGGGAAGGGCATTCCGGAGACGGAGGCCATGTCCTATGTGGCCGGCTACATGGTGCTCAACGATGTGAGCGCGCGGGATTTTCAGTTTCGGACCGGGCAATGGACGTTAGGGAAGACGTTCGATGGGTTTGCGCCCTGCGGGCCGGTTGTGGTGACGGCCGAGGAGGTTCCGAATCCGCATGCCTTGCGCCTGCGGCTGTGGGTGAATGGGGAGCTGCGACAGGATTCACACACGGGGGAGATGATCTTCTCGATCCCGTATTTGATCAGCTACTTCTCGCGGCTCTTCACGCTGCGGCCTGGGGATATCCTCTCGACGGGGACGCCACCTGGGGTGGGGATGGGGCGTCGTCCGCCGGCTTTCCTCAAGGACGGGGATGAGGTCGTCGCCTGGATCGAAGGAATTGGCCAGCTCCGCAACCGCGTGGTCCCGGAGTCCTTCATCGAGGAATGACGCGCGGGGACGGTGTGCCCGATGGGAGTGATTTCTTGGCCCCGATCGCTGGAGACGTTCCCGAGGCCGACGTGCGAGAGAAGTTGGAGGCAGTGGGGACTCCAGATTGCCGATCCGAGCTCGAACCCGGGATCACGAGCGCATCTGGTTTCGATTGGGGACTTCAGATCCCTCCGCAGTGGGGAAGCAGGGGAGTCGCTGAGTCCGATAATACGCGCGCGAGTAATCTCGCATCGCACGCGAACGATGAATCGCTCGGATACCCACTGAGGCGCGTTAAAATTTTAACCCCACTGCCGCCCATGCCGGTGAGACGGTGGTGATTCCTGGCTGATGACTGCTGATGTTAAAATTTTACTAGTGGCTGCCCCGTGGTGGCCGTGTTACGGCTCATGTTTCACACCCTTTGTCTCTCGAATCGCTGACCTCATCTCCCCCTTATATGCCTGGAGGAACCCTCTCTTTTCAACCCCCCGCCAACTTTGAAACAGTCGCTCTTGACGAATGGTATATCGCGCAGTAATGGTTTACTCGCGCAAATTGGAGGGTAGCCGATGAGGTCAGCGATTCGAGAGACCAAGGCCGGCCATGGAAAAGGAAGCGCCTTATCATGACGCTTGACCTCTCCACTCTCGAAACCTGGCTCTGGGATGCCGCCTGCGCCATTCGCGGCCCGGTGGACGCCCCGAAATTCAAGGACTATATCCTGCCGCTGATCTTCCTCAAGCGCCTTTCGGATGTCTTTGAGGACGAAATGGAACGCCTGGCTGCCGAGTACGGAAGCCGGGCCATCGCTGAGAAGATCGTTGAAGAAGAGCGGCAGCACGGCACGATTGCCCAGGGGCGGGGTTCGGTGCGTTTCTATATCCCGGAACAAGCCCGCTGGGAAGCCATCCGCAGGCAAACGGCAGGCATAGGGCAATACTTGACCGACGCCGTGCGCGCCGTGGCGCGCGAGAACCCCCGCCTTCAAGGTGTCATTGACATCGTGGACTTCAACGCCACCACCGCCGACCAGCGCATCGTGCCCGACGAGTACCTGACCCAGCTGGTGGATGTGCTCTCTCGCCACCGCCTGGGTCTCGATGATGTGGAGCCCGATATCCTGGGTCGGGCCTATGAGTATCTGCTGCGCAAGTTTGCCGAAGATCAGGGGCAGAGCGCCGGCGAGTTTTACACCCCGCGCGAGGTGGCCATTCTCATGGCGCAGATTCTCGCGCCCGAGCCGGGGATGACTGTCTATGACCCCACCTGCGGCTCCGGCGGGCTGCTCATCAAGTGTCACCTGCGGCTTTTGGAGACCCACGGCGAAATCCAAAACGGTCGCCGGGTGCTGCCTACCAAGTACGCCCCGCTGCGCCTCTTTGGTCAGGAAATCAACCCGGCCACCTTCGCCATGGCGCGCATGAACGCCGTCATCCACGACATGGAGGCTGATATCCGCTTGGGCGACACCATGCGCCACCCGGCTTTCCTTGACTCCGCCGGCCGCCTCCAGACCTTCGACCTGGTGGTGGCCAATCCCATGTGGGACCAGGGCTTCCCGCCCAAGGTGTACGAGAACGACTCCTACGAGCGCTTCCGCTACGGCATTCCGCCGGCCTCCAGCGCCGACTGGGGTTGGCTACAGCACATGCTGGCTTCGCTCAACGAGCGGGGACGCATGGCGGTGGTGCTGGATACCGGTGCTGTGAGCCGCGGCAGCGGCAATCAGGGGTCCAACCGCGAGCGCGACATCCGCAAGGCCTTCGTGGAAGCCGACCTGATCGAGGCGGTCATCCTCCTGCCCGAAAACCTCTTCTACAACACCACCGCGCCGGGCATTATCCTGGTCATCAACCGCCGCAAACGCCACCCCAAGGAAATCCTGCTCATCAACGCCAGCGCGCTCTTTGCCAAGGGCCGGCCCAAGAATCACCTGACCGATGAGCACATCGCCACCATCGCCCGGCTGTATCATGAATGGAAGGCGGAGGAAGGGCGCTCGGCCATCATCACCACCGCCGAAGCGGCGCGCAACGATTACAACCTCTCCCCCAGCCGGTATGTGGCCAGTAACCACGCCGAGGAGGTGCTGCCGTTAGAGGAAGCAATGGTCTTGCTGCGGGAAGCGGAGGAAGAGCGCCAGGCCGCTGACCGCAAGCTAAGCGAGACGCTCAGAGCGCTGGGTCTGGATGGGTTTGGAGGGCAACTATGAGCGTGGCTCTGCAAGAAAACGGGAACACCCTCCCCGAAGGCTACAAGATGACCGAACTCGGCCCCCTGCCCGAGGAGTGGCAGGTGGTGAAGTTGGGGGAGGTGTTTCACATCCAACAAGGTAAGGCTTTGTCTCCCGCATCACGCACAGGTGCGAGGATGCGGCCATTCCTGCGAACAGCAAATGTTTTTTGGGGACGTATTGACTTGAGCAATCTAGACCAAATGCACTTTGACGAGGAAGAAGAAAAACGATTGGCTCTGCAACCAGGCGACCTACTTGTGTGTGAAGGTGGAGATATTGGCCGAACGGCTATTTGGCAAGGGCAAATATCACCTTGTTTCTATCAGAATCATTTGCATAGGCTGCGTCCCATAAGAACGGATGCTTTTCCGCTTTTCTTTATGTATTGGATGCAGGCCGCCTGGACGCTTTTAGGTATATACGGCGGTGCAAGCAACAAGACTACTATTCCAAACTTGTCCCGATCCAGGTTATCTTCATTCTCCATCTCCCTCCCCCCGCTTCCCGAGCAGCGGGCGATCGCGGCGGTGTTGCGGGCGGTGCAGGAGGCCAAAGAGGCCACGGAGCGGGTCATCGCCGCGGCGCGCGAGCTGAAGAAAAGCCTGATGCGCCACCTGTTCACTTACGGCCCCGTGCCCGTGGACCAAACCGACCAGGTGCCCCTCAAGGATACCGAAATCGGCCCCATCCCCAAACACTGGCAAGTGGTAAGGTTGGGGGAGGTGGGAAGAGTCATAACTGGTAAGACCCCGCCTACCTCGATTCCAAGTTACTGGAATGGTTCAATCCCGTTCATTACACCAGTTGATTTACAAGGAAATGCCATTCGCACGGCACAGCGTTCAATAACAGAAGCAGGTCTCAAGTTCGCCAAACCTCTACCGAAAGGCACCGTTGTAGTAAGCTGCATTGGTTATATCGGCAAGGTTGGTGTAATTGATAGTGATGTTGCCGTTACCAACCAACAAATCAACGCTGTTATACCTTCTGTCATTCATAATTGGTTTCTTGCTTATGCTCTCTTGCACGAAGTAGACCTTCTAAAAAGCAGGGCTCGTGTGACAACAGTCCCCATCCTGCACAAGAGTAACTTTGAACGAATTCCCATCCCTCTCCCCCCACTCTCCGAACAGCAGGAGATTGCCCGCATCCTGCGAGCGGTGGATGAGAAAATCCGCGCCGAGGAGGCGCGCAAAGAGGCGCTGGAGGCGCTCTTCAAGACCCTGCTCCATGATCTGATGACCGCCCGGCGGCGCCTGCCGGCCGAAGTCATCGCCCAGTTTGCCGACACCCCGCCAACCCCATCCGTAGAGGCGCAGCACCGCTGCACTCCAGACCCAGAAACGAAAACCCCATGACCTACGACCCTACCCGCCATCATCGCCGTTCCATCCGCCTGAAGGGGTACGATTACACCCAACCCGGGGCGTATTTCGTCACGATATGCACCCACCAACGGACGTGTTTATTTGGTGAGGTGGTGGATGGGGTGATGGTGCTAAACGCATGGGGTGAAATCGTTCGCGAGGAATGGTTCCGCACGGCCCGATTGCGCCCATATGTGGTATTGCACGAAGACGAATTTGTCGTCATGCCCAACCATGTGCATGGGATTATTTGGATTGTGGATGCGGTAAGGGCGACCCGACGGGTCGCCCTTACCCGGGGCACCCCCACCCCACCGGCCGGGCCGGATGCGGGTTCCATTGGCGCAATCATTGGGCAATTCAAATCCGCCGTCACCAAACGCATCAACGCCCACCGTGGCACCCCCGGCGCACCGGTCTGGCAACGCAATTATTACGAACACATCATCCGCACCGAACGCGCCCTGAACGCCATTCGTCGCTACATTGCCGAAAATCCTCTGCACTGGCATTTGGATCGGCACAACCCACGTGCAACAGGTCCCGATCCCCTGGCGATAGATGTGTGGCAAACCCTACAGGCGGATGATCGTGCCGGATCGGATGATCAGGAGGCAACACGATGACCCTTTCCAGCGAACGCCATACCGTCCAAAAACCTTTCTTGCGCTACGCCGAAGAAGCCGGCTGGACCTACCTGCCGCCCGAGGAGGCCTTGTGCCTGCGCAGCGAGGAAAGTATGTTTGTGGTGTGCAGTAGGCTGATGAACGAAGAAAACTTCAAGGAGGAATCCCATGCATAGAGACCAAATCTTGCGCACGCTCGCCGATCAGCGGGAGCACCTCAAACGCTTCGGCGTGAAGACGCTGGCCCTTTTTGGTTCCGTGGCCCGCGGCGAAGCCCGGCCAGACAGCGATCTTGACTTCCTGGTCGAGTTCGAAGGACCAGCCACCTTCGACCAATACATGGAGCTCAAGATGTGGCTCGAAGACCTCTTCGGCTGTCCAGTGGACCTGGTGACCCGCAAAGCGCTCAAGCCTCGCTTGCGCCCTTATGTAGAGAAGGAGGCGGTTTATGTCCCGTGACCCACGCCTGTTTCTCGAAGATATCCGAGAGGGCTGCGCCAGGATCATGCGCTATACTGAGGGCCTTGACTTCGAGGGCTTCCGCACAGACCAAAAGACCCTGGACGCCGTTGTGCGTAACTTGATCATCATTGGGGAAGCCGCAAAGAACCTTCCCGATGCGCTCAAGAGACGCTACCCAGAAGTGGAATGGCGCAAGATTGCGGGGCTCAGGGATATCGTCGTGCACGAGTACTTTGGCCTGGATGAGGATATCCTCTGGGATGTCGTTCAAAACAAAGTGCCGCAGTTATTGGAGACTGTAGAGCACATATTGCGCGCCGAGTTTTCCGAAGATGAGTAGCTTTAGCGAACGTCATACCGTCCAAAACCCCTTCCTGCGCTACGCCGAAGAAGCCGGCTGGACCTATCTGCCGCCCGATGAAGCCCTGCGCTTGCGCGGCGGAGAAAACAGCCCCGTGTTGCGCAGCGTGCTCGTGGAGCGGGTGCAGCGCCTCAACCCCGGCGTGGTGGATTCCGTGACCAAGGCGGAAGAGGTGGTGCAACGCCTTTTGGGCGTGCGCCCCAACATTGAGGGCAACCTGGAAGCCTGGGAGTACCTCAAGGGACTGAAGACCGTCTTCGTGGAAGCCGAACGGCGCGAGCGCAACCTGTGCCTTTTGGATCGCGCGCGTCCTGATCAGAATACCTTTCACGTGACCGATGAGTTCGTCTTCACCAGTGGGCATACCCGCATTCGCGCCGATGTGGTGCTTTTGATCAACGGCATTCCGGTCATCGTGGTGGAGACCAAAGCTGCCACCCGACTGAAGGGCATCGCCGAGGCGTTTGACCAGATCCGCCGCTATCACGAGCAAGCGCCCGAACTGATGGCGCAGGCGCAACTCTTTGCCCTCACCCATCTCGTGCGCTTCTTCTACGGACCCACCTGGAACCTCTCGCGCAAGGCGCTCTTTGACTGGCGGGAAGAAGCGTCGCGGGCAGCGGATTTCGAAACGCTGGTGAAGACCTTCCTGGCGCCGCGGCGCGTGCTCTCCGTCCTCACCGACTACATCCTCTTCGTGCGCAAAGACGGTGAGCTGACCAAAGCCGTACTGCGTCCCCACCAAATGCGTGCTACGGAAAAAGTCCTCGCCCGCGCGCGCGATCCGGAGAAAACCCGGGGGCTCGTGTGGCACACCCAGGGCTCCGGCAAGACCTACACCATGATCACGGTCGCCAAGCGCCTGTTGGAAGATTCCCGCTTTGAAAATCCCACCGTGCTCATGATTGTCGACCGCAACGAACTCCAGCAGCAGCTCTTTCAGAATCTGCAAGCAGTCGGCTTCGGGCATGTCCAAGTGGCCCAAAGCAAGCAGCACCTGCGGGAGCTTTTGCGCCAAGACACGCGTGGGCTAATTGTCTCCATGATCCACAAGTTTGAGGACGCCGATGCTAACCTGAACACCCGTAAAAATATCTTCGTGCTGATTGACGAAGCCCATCGCTCCACTGGCGGCGACCTGGGCAACTACTTAATGGGAGCCCTGCCTAAAGCCACCTTCATCGGCTTTACTGGCACGCCCATTGACCGAAGCGCCCACGGCAAGGGCACCTTCAAGGTCTTTGGAGGTGACGACCCCGGTGGCTACCTGGATAAATACTCCATCCGGGAATCCATCGAGGACGGCACCACCGTGCCACTGCATTACCAGATGGCGCCCAACGACCTGGTAGTGGATCGGGAGGCCATGGAAAAGGAGTTCTGGGAGGTTGCGGAGTTAGAAGGAGTGGCTGATGTGGAAGAGCTGAATCGCGTATTGGACCGGGCGGTGACGCTCAAAAACATGCTCAAGAATCCCGAGCGCGTGGACAAGATCGCCGCTTTTGTGGCTCAGCACTTCCAAGAGTATATCCGCCCGATGGGCTACAAAGCCTTCCTGGTGGCGGTGGACCGGGAGGCTTGCTGCCTGTACAAGGAGGCGCTGGATCGCTACCTGCCGCCGGAGATGAGCCGGGTGGTCATCAGTCGCGGGCACAACGACCCTGAGCACGTGCGCCGCTACCATTTGAGCGATGACGAGGAAGCCAAGGTGCGCAAGGCCTTCCGCAAGCCGGACGAACCGCCCCAAATCCTGATCGTAACCGAAAAGCTCCTCACCGGCTACGATGCGCCCATCCTCTACTGCATGTACTTGGATAAACCCATGCGCGACCATGTGCTGCTGCAGGCCATCGCCCGCATTAACCGCCCCTACGAGGACGAAGCCGGCCGCCGCAAGCGGAACGGGCTCATCGTGGACTTCGTCGGCATCTTCGACAACCTGGAGCGGGCGCTGGCTTTCGACTCCCGCGATGTAGAAGGCGTTGTCGAGGGGCTGGATGTCCTCAAGGAACGCTTCAAGTATTTGATGGAACAGGGGCGGCGTGACTATCTCCCGCTGTCGTCGGGAAAGAGCGCGGACAAGGCCGCGGAGGCGATTCTGGAACACTTCCGCGACAAAGAGCAACGGGAACAGTTTTATGCTTACTTCCGCGAGTTGGAAGAGGTGTATGAGATCCTGTCGCCCGACCCCTTCCTGCGGCCTTTCCTTGAAGATTACCAGGCCCTCGTTGAGATGTACCGGCTGTTGCGCAGCGCCTACGAGCCCCATGTGCCGGTGGATACGTCCTTCCTGCGTAAGACCGCCCAGATCGTTCAGCAACACACGGCCACCGATGCCGTGCATGAGCCGCGGGCGACCTATGAAATCGGCCCGGCAGCGTTGCTGACCCTACTTCGCAGAGAGCAACCCGACACGGTGAAGGTGTTCAACCTGCTGCGAGTGCTGTACCAGCTGGTGGCGGCCAAAGGCAAGGAGCAGCCGCATCTCATTCCTATTGGCGAGCGTGCCGAGGCCATCCGCCAGGCGTTTGAAGAGCGGCAAAAGACTAGCCAGGAAGCCTTGGCAGAACTAGGGGCCTTGGTCCAGCAGCTACGGGAGGCCGAAGCCGAACGGGCGCAAAGTCAGCTTTCTCCCAACGCCTTCGCCGTCTCTTGGTGGTTGCGGGTGCAAAAGGGGATGTCTGCCGAGCAGGCGGAGCAGCTTGCCGCACAGATAGACCCGGCCTTTCGCCAGTTTCCCCACTGGGGCGCCATCCCTGCTCAGGAGCGAGAATTGCGCAAGCATCTCTACAAGGCCTTGCAGAAAGCGGATGTCCAGGACATGGTTGAGTGGGCTGAAGAAATTTTGAACTTGCTCAGAAAGGTGGCAGGATGAGGGCGACCGGATTCGGCGAGGCACAGCCCGCAGAACTTCTCGGCGAAGCCGTAAGCCGGGATATTCTCCTGGCCGAAGTGTGGGCCTGGGCGCGGCGGATCGGCGTGGAAGACCGCCTGCGCGAGATTCACCTGCGACCCATGAAGCGCAAATGGGCCAGCATCTCCACCCGCGGGCGGCTAACGCTAAATATAGACCTGTGCACACAACCAGCCGAGTTTCGTCGAAAAGCCATTGTGCACGAGTTGGTCCATCTCAAGCTGGGGAATGGGAGGCATACGAAGCTGTTTAGTGCGTTGGTTAGGGCGTACCTGGCCAAGTTTACAGCCGAGGAGCCTTAGGGCACGAGGCAAATCCTGATGACAACACGAGCATGTTGATCCTTAAAAATACTTCCGTTTGTGGGAGCACATCAACCAGCAGCTCCCCGCTTCGGAGCGCCAGACGGCGCGGCGCCGGGCTAAGCCGGAATCGGTCCTGCGCGAAGCCGAAGGCGCGCTGGCGACCCTGGCCTCTGAGTGGAAGAAGACCTTTGAAGCCTTCCAGCAGGCAGGTTTGCCGGTGCCGCCGGTGATGATCGTGGTGTGTGATAACACGGACCTGGCGAAGCTGGTCCATGAGCATATCGCCAGCAGCAGGGTGCTGAAGGAGCTGGAGAATCGTCCGGGTCAGGAGGTCACCTTCCGTCTGCTCGGTTCATTGAGTGGCGTCCAAGATGAAAAGGGAAGAATCCACCGAGTAGACCAGGAGGGAATCATCACAGCCCCGTCTTCTGCCAAACGCGCCGCCGCTGTGGTCGGCGCTGGGGCGAGATTAGGAGGGGCTCTCGCCGGCGGAGGCAAAGGGGCGGCGCTCGGCTCCGCCATCGGAGGTGGCGCGGCGACGGCCGGCGCCTTAATGGCAAAAGGTCTGCACCTGAATTACTACCAGTTTTTGCACCACAACCGGGAGCTACTCATCACCCCCAACGAAGGGCTTTCGGAGCAGCACCTGCGGGAACTGGAGCTTTCCGGCATCCCGGCTCGGCGCTTTGACCTGAACCAGAGCGGGCTTTTCCGCACGCCCAACGAAGTGCAGGTCATCGAGATCACCAAACTGCAAGAATATCGAGCTGCCCTCCGGGACTGTCGTCACCATGGTGCTCGATCGGGAACTCACCATTTCTCCGTTCGCCAGGGCAAAGACGGCCGACGAAATGAGATGGAGACTCAGTCCCACCTGTGGTGCCGCTCCCTCAGCAGTGGGTTGCTGGGGCGTGAGAGGGAGGGGGGGGATTGGGGTGGACATTGAGTCCGATAAGAAAGATTCTGTCTAAGATACCAACATTCCCGTGCTGTTTGGGCAGGAGATCCGATACCTCCCGGGCGTGCCGCGCCAACACGGGCAGGATCCGGCCCTCCAACCGTTCCTCCACCTCCCTCACCCGACGAGCTGAGAGCAGCAGATTGCGCGCGCGAGTAAGCGCACGGCCCTTCGCTCTCCCTCCTCGCCTAGCTCAAATAGAGCGGGGCACGCCCAAGCGATTGAGTGAGGACCGAGGCCACGACAGCACCGCAGTGCGAGCCCTGCTCAACGACACGGGGACGACTCACCAGGACGGTCAAAAGAGGTAGCGCACGCCCTTGCCTCAGGGGTCGGCACGTTGGAAGGCCCAATGCCGGATGGTGTTGAAAGCTCCGCTCGGCTCAACTGTGGGCAGCAGAAGCCCTTGTTTGAGTGCGCGGTGAGTGGGTCCTCGAGGAGAGACAAAAGAAACCGACTGTGGATTCGGCGATTCAACAGTGTGCGACGTCACGCACATCCGCCGAGCGAGGAATGTAGTACAATCTCCCATGGAGGGTTCTTGATCGTCGGAGGGATTTCTCCTCCAGTTAGCTCTTATTCGGACGTCCTCGCCATACGGGTTGATGCGCGGGGAGATGTGATCTGGAGCAAGACCTATGGGGGGAGCGACCATGATCGGGCCGTTGCCGTCGCGCGGGGAGCGAGCGGGGGATCTCTGATCTTGGGGCTGACACAGAGTTTCGGAGTCAGGTCATCGTATGGTCATTTCTTTTATGACCTCTATGCGATACGGGTCGATGATCTTGGAAACGTCTCGTGGAGTCGGACGTACGAAGGAAGCACTTTCGCCATGGGGGCTGTAGCGACGACTGACGACGGGTTCATGCTCCTGAAGGGGGGAGCCTCAGACAGCGTTGGCGAGCCGGATCTTTATGTCGCGCGAGTGGACGCCCGTGGAGAAGTTTTGTGGAGTAAGACTTTCGGTGGTCCTGATAAGGAGGTCGGGGTTGGTCTTGCGCGAACGGTTGAGGGGGATTTCCTGATCGTGGGGGGGACGCGGAGTCTCGGAGCCGGCGATCTCGACGTTTATGTCGTGCGGATAGACGGTACGGGAGGATGTCGCGAAACGACGCGAACGATTCGCGTGGCGACTCCTGCGACATCGGTGAGGGACTTGCCCCCGCAGATTCAGAATGTGACTCCGGCCGTGATGGTGCCGGCAACTCGAGTGACGGTTCCAGCGACTGCGTCCTCAAGCATATGTAAGAGGCTGAGAGAATCCTCGTGTTCCTTGCCCGCTGAGTGATGGATCGGAGCTCGTTCGGAGTCGGGTCATCTCCCTGAGCACCGATCTGTATGTGGTCGGCCATTCGACGCGGCGAAATCTTGTGCGTACAGTATCGCCCCACGTGGGGATTCTGCCCGATCGAGAGACTTTCCAAGCTCGATAGGAGAAAGCCATCCGCTGCGACCACTCGCCTGTCCTCTTGATTTCCTCCCCAGGCATGAGGTGGTGGATTGAAGGTCCTAGCGCGTGAGAAGAGATCTTTCTTATCGGACGCAGGTTGCCCTTTGGGCCGAACCCCACCCGCACCCCTTATTTTACCCATCTCCCCCAGCTTCGGAGCCCGCGTTTTCACAATATGTTGTGAAATTCTCACCGCCGGATCGTCCGCTTCGTCGCCCGCCCCACCAACCGCTCCTCGCTCACATACCGTGCCCCACACCGCTCGCACTCCCGAATCCGAACCACACAGTCCGAATGCTTCCATACATCCCGCACCCGTAACCGACCAAGCTCTCCCCCTCCGCACGAGCACACACGTTCACGGAGTCCTCCAAGCACCCCCCCACGCCGAAGAGAGCCCCGGCTCGGTCGTCCTTCCACTCCATTGGCCTTCAGCACCGAGGACCTCCTTTCTCAGCACCTCCAAGCGGGATACACCAATCGTGCTATACCCCTGTTTGACCACTACGAGAATTCTTACTCGCGGCGGCGGCGCCACTCCGCCGGATGCTCAACCCTCGCTCCCCATATCCCCCGTCGCGCCCTCCGCGCCTCTTCTTGTGCTCGCCGAAACCGTTCAACATACCGAACGTTCGGCGGCACCGTGTACAGAAACGCCATCCCTTCGCGAAGTAACTGCTCGTTGGCCATCTCTCCATCCACCCACACGTACCCCAGAACTCGCCCATACCGATCCCGCTCCTGAACGTCGAATTCCACCCGCACTACCTTCCCTTTCACCATCCGCTCAAGCGCCGCCCGCGCTCGCTCCCCCCACTCCCCCTGCCCTATCTCAGGCGCGTCCACCCCGATCAACCGCACCCGTTCCACCTTCCCACCGATCCGCACCTCCACCGTATCCCCATCAATCACCCTTGGATTCTCAACCCTAAGAGCATAAGAATTTGTGAGACCCGTGGAGTCCGTGAGATCGGAATCCGTGAAGTTTGTGCCCCCTCTCTCCCTCACCACCACACGGACCTTTCCTTCCCCCATCGGTTCAATGGCGATGATCTCACCCGAATACGGCGACCGAACATCCCGCTCCCTTACAAGCCGCTCCCGCCGCCGCCGCTCCTCCTCCTCAGCCGCCCGCGCCGCGAGTTCTATCTCCCTCCGCCGCGCATCGAGCGCTCGCAACCGTTTCTCCCTCACCCCACGCAATTCCTCGTACCGCGCCCGCCGCGCCTCCGCCATCGCCCGCGCCCGCTCCACCTCCTGATCCGACACAATCCCCTCTCGATGCAACTGCACCTTCCTCTTGTACTCCGCCTCCGCTTGCTCCCACCGCCACCGCGCCCCCTCCACAGACCCCTCCTCGCTCACATCAAGCGCCCCCGCGCGCAACTGCTGCTCTTCCACGTCCAACGCCCGCAACTGCTCCCGCAGCCGCTCCCGACGCCACCGCGCCTCCGCTTCCAAACCCTCAAGTTCCCGCACCTTCTCCTCCCGAACCGCAATCAATTGCCCCCGCTCAACCCAATCTCCCTCTCTCACCCGCAATTCCCCAATCCTCACATTGAGCTCGACCACCCGCACTCTCCCCGCTCGCCCCCACCTTCGCTCTTCCTCAGTCCCCCCGGCGTCAACGCGAGCATTTTCGCTTTCTTCACCAACCACGCTCACCCACTTCACCCGCACCCGCCCCCGCACGATCGGCTCGTCAGCAAATCCCTCCAAGTCCCGCCACCGCGCATGCTTGAGATGAATCTGATTCCCCGCCGCCACCACCGTCTCGTACCGATCCCCGCGCGGCAAGTGCACGAACGCCCGCGCGAATTCCACAGCCCCGATCGCATACGCCCGTCGCCCCTCCAGGTGCTCGCGCAGCTCGCGAAACGTCCGCCCCGCGAGATCGAATTCCCCGACCTCGACCCGCTGAGGACGCCCCACCTCCAGAAAGCACCGCCGAGGGTAAACGTGCACCTCCTGCCCCTCGCCGACAACCCACAGCCGCTCCTCATCCGCCTCCACCAACAATTCGTTCGGCGTCAGCGCTGCCACCACGCGAAACCGCCCGACGACCGGAAGCCCCGTCGCCACCTCCGTTCCTTCCTCCACCCGCAAGAAAGTCTCTCGCTTTTCACCTGTGTCCTGATAGTCCATCACCGCCGACGCCACATCCTTCATCGCTCGATGCATCATCCGCTTGAACCCCACCCGCCCGACCGGCCAATAGAGCGAGAGCGCTAACGCCACGAATACGAGAAAGATGTACTCCCCTCGACGCCCCACCTCCAGGGTGTACCGAGGATTCCGGAAGAACCGAAAGATCACTCGGGAAGGCCACAAGAATCTGACTCCCTGAACATTCAGGGAGTCAACGAGGAGATGGCTCACCCATCCTACGAGCAGCGCTCGGCCGATGGACCCGAACGCCACCCACAAAACCACCCCCACCCCAATTCCCCAAATGCTGTGCGTCAGCGTCCGATGCCCAACGCGCCTATAGAGCCAACGCGAGACCGGCCCTAATACCCGCCCCGTCACCGACGTCGGCATATCCGCATCCGGCGCGATCGAACCCAATACCGCGAACACGATCTCCCCAACCTCCATCCCCCAACCCCGCAGACTCGCCAAGATCGCATAGCCCAACGCTCCCACGACAATGTGCGTCCCCGTGGTCACCGTTCACCCTCCTATTTCTCTGAAGTCGTATCCGCGCACACGTATCCGCTGCACCCGTCCCCCCACAACCCAAAGCCCAACGCCGGGCCGATCGAGCGCCGCCAAAAGCCCTGCCTCCACGCGAAATCGCCGCGCCGTCACCTGAATCTCCGTCTCGTCATGCTTAAGCAGCAACTTCGCCCCGATGTTCCGCCTCACGTCCCCCGTCACGTGCTCCGCCGACTGCGTCGCCAGAATCACCCCGATTCCGTACTTCCGCCCCTCCGACACCACGCGATTCACGATCGCCGACGGCCTGTCCCTCCGCATCGTCGGCATCGCTAGCTTCGCCTCATCTATCACCACAAAGCGCCTCAGCTCGCTCGTCTCCCCCGAGAGCATTGCGTGCCGGAAGACTTGGCGCAGCGTCACGTCCACCACCAAGTACTGCAATTCCCATGGCAGCTTCGAGAGATCGAGTCGCAGGATTCCTGCCCGCGCCGTCACCACATCCACTGACCGCCCCTGAAAGACCTTCGAGTCGAACACCGGCCCAATCTTCGCCAGGAGGTGGTCTTCCGGCGTCCGCCGCCGCCCTCCATCCTCAGAAGCCGATCCCCGCCCGCGCCGCGACGCCTCCCCGCCCGACGCCTGCGCCCGCTGCCGAAGCCGCTCCGCCGACATCGCCTCTAGCTCCCGCCTTACGTCCGCCATCGTCGGCATCTTCGCCCCCCACGTCGCCGGATCCTCCGTCACCCCACTCCTGCGATAGGCCCGCTTGATCGCTTGATCGAGGAGCGACGCCTGCACTACTCCAAATGGCGCGAACGCTTCCGCAATCGCCCGCACGACGATGAATCGCTGTGCGTCCGGCCCACCACCCCGAGGATCGCGATGGATCTCCAGGGGATTCACCCCCCACACTCCCCCAGGCACAAGCCGCACAACCCGCTCCCCTTCCACCTCCTGATCCCCAGCGAAATCAATCACAAGCACCGGGATCCCACGACGCCCCAATTCCCACACGAGCATCCTGATGGTCTGCGTCTTCCCGCTTCCGCTCGCCCCGAGGATGAGCATGTGCGGATTCACCTCAGCACGCGGCTCCCATACCACCGGCTCGATCGCCACTCGCCCGTACCCAACACGGCGCTCCCCCCAACCCACAACCATCCGCACCTCAGAATCACCCGCGGACACGGATGGACGCCGATTCATATCTTCTCGTGCACCCATCCCTCCGTGTCCTTCTTCCATTAAAGGTTCATCGTCAGCGAGGGATGAATCAGCAGCCTCCACAAATCGCCCATCGTCTATCCCAAACGCATGCCATCCGAGCCGCCGCTTCGTCTCCACCCGCGCGATCAAATGCCGCCCGGCAGCCACCGCAACCGCAAGTCCTACCACAATCAAAAGTTCCATCACTTCACCCGATTCCCCCACCGAATCAAAAATCCTGTGATCACGAGAACGCTCATCCCGATCGCCCCGATGATGAAGCTGTCGCGGTCTCCAATCCCTCGCCCTACGTATCGCATCACCACGAACACGAAGAGCACCCCGTACACGATCCACGACACTGGAACGACAGTCGCCGCCGCCTCGCGCGCCGAGAGTCCGCGCACCGTCTCCATTCGCACCACCGGCTCCCGCGCGTGGTCGCCGAGAATGTCGAGCAACGCCCCTGGATTCCCGCCCGAGAGCAACATCACCTGTCGCCGCCACGCCGCCTCATCCTCGACGAAAACGGGCCGCCGACGGCGATACGCCTCAATGAGCGCCTCCACTTCCCCATTCCCAAGCGGCTTCAATTCCATCACATTCCCAAACCGACTCACGATCCGACGAAATCGCCCTTCCCGCGCCCGCTCTGCCTCCATCGCGAGAATGACTCCGCCGTGATCCATAAGCCGCATGAGAAAGTCCTCAACCCCAACCCCAAGCCGATCCAACCCGTCTATCACCACGACCGCCTCCGCTCCCGTCTCCCGCCCCCATTCGAGCGACCGAAGGACCAACTCCCGCAGCTCTGGCAGAAGCAACCCACGCACCCGACTCCCCAAATTCCCACGCCCTTCCCACGCCATCCCCTCCATCCCCGACATCCACCCCAACGCCTCAACCCGCAGAAGCCCATGCCGATAAAGCTGCTCAGCTGCTTGTAGTAGCATCCCCCGCAGCCCCATCGCCTCGATGAAGAGCACGACCTGATCGCCTCCCTCTCGCAACCCATCCACCAACCGCCTAAGTAGCGCCGTCTTCCCCATTCGCGGCCCACCAAGTACGAGTACGTTCTGCCGCCTGAGGGCCCGATCCCAAAGCTCGGCGAGTTCCGCCTCCCTCCCGACGAAAATCTCCACCTGCTGTGGAACCGACTCGGGATTTTCGATGATCCGCCGAAGCGCCTTCGTGTTCATCCCTGTCCACCCGTGGAATTTGTGGAATCTGTGGAATCTGCGGCATACCTCTTAATCGTGTACCTCACCCTCTGCCGACTCCACCCGACGCGACGCCCGATCTCCGCCATACTCAACCCCTGCCGCCAAAGCGCCAAGACCCGCTCCCGCTCCCGCTGCCGCCGCGCCCGCCGCACTTCGGCCGCCTTCGCTTGACGCTGCCGCGCCCGCCGCCGAATCGCAACGCGCACGGCGTCGAGAAAACTCGCGAACCACCGAGAGATCGTCCGTATCCACCGAATCTTCCGAGCGAGACCGCGACGCACGCCGCCGCCCCCGCGACCGCTCTTCGGTTTAGGTGACCCGGAGCGTTCGCGGCGAGACGAGACGCCCCGATTCCCCCGATCTCCTTCCAAAAGCGCCCGTCCAAACCCCGCCCGCTCGACTCGCTCACGCACCGCCTCGCTCCCCCTCACCCGTACCTCCCCTCCCACAGCCTGCAACACCCGCCATGCCCTGACGATCACCCCAAATCCTAAGCTCGACACCCACTCCACCTCCGGCAACTCCACCACCACCCGCCTCACCCCATCTCCAATCGCCCGCTCCAATGCCGCCCCCAACTGACGCCCCTCCTCAATCCCAAGCCGCTTCCCCCATACCCGCACCACCACCTCACGCCCGCTCCCCACGACCTGTACGACCCCCCGATGGACATCTTGATGAACTGTTTGCGCGATCGGATTCTCTTGCACGATAAGACCTCCTCACCCTCTGTGAAAGGAGCAAAGCATCCCTACGCCGCGACCCCAGGGAAGGCCACGCCAACTCGCCGATATTCTACCACACACCAAGCGGTGTAAAAATCCTCAAAACCGACGTAAAAATCCAAGATATGCGTAAAAAATTCCCAAACCCTAAGTACATATTTCCTCGCCAGCTCAAGAAGCATGCGCTATCTCATTGACCAGCAATAACAAAGCGCCACACTCGAAAATCACTCGCCCAACTTTTTGTCCATCACGTCGAAAGAGAAACCCATCACCTCGAGACACGCAGGGAAACGATTGCACATCCGCGGCTGCGTGGAAGACGAGGCTAACCGCCCATCGCGGTCAACTCCACTTCACGTTCAGTATCCCCACATGGAGAGCTCGCAGGATGCCCGCACAGTTCACTCTCTCCCAAGCCGTCGAGCCAAACCCGGCCAATTCCGGCCTCTCCTCCTCGACTCGAAAAGCATAAAGCCGCGCCACAGGATCACGACGAATCCCAGTCACCGCATGTGAACCAGATCCATCCAAACGTCTCTTCACCATAGCCAAAGCGAAGCAGCCGACCTCGCCATCCTGCAGTCCCCTTGATCCCCGAGATACAGCCTCCTAATCCAATGAACATCACCTTCCCATCTTCCCCGACCTCTCTAAGGAAGCCTTCCCTCCTCGCCCCCACCTGACGAGAGGATCGGCTCCCCCACTCATATAGGGCGAGCCCCCCTCGATCGTGGCCCCGACGGGCTCCATAGGAATGAGCGTCCCACGCGCCCTATCGAGATGGCCGCCGTATGTCGCTGCGCTCGAATAGGAAGCCCATTGCCCGCCAAGTCGCGAAAGCAGAATCGAATGCTAGCCGACCACCTCCCCTTCGCCGCTAGGCCCTCTGTGAAAGCGACCCACCAAGCGCTCCGGAAAGGCCGAGCGACCAGGCTGAGTCCTCATCGCCGACCCGATGGAATCGGGCGCTCCGCGGCCCGCAAGCTCGAACCGAAGCTCCCCCCAAGAACGAGGAAATCCCGGGCCCCAAATCAACGACAGCGCGCGCTTTTCCCCAAGCAGAGCCCCCAAGGAGCGACTGGGAATCTCGCTCCTCGACGGCGTCGCCCCCCTAATAATGAGTCCAATTCTGCCCCCTAAACCGCGCGGCGGACCTCTTCCCGTCTCCCCCACATTTCCACAATATATTGTGGAAATATTGTTGACATACCCCAAGATGATGTGTATGCTATCTCTCGACCTCTTGAGACCGTCAAGAGGATCGCACCCCCGCGGTTCCGGGGGGAAGCAAAAAGGCGAGGATGAAGATGCCGAAAGCAACGCTTGTCCTAACGCTGGCCCTCATGATGGCGGTCGCCTCGCACGTCCACGCAGCAGCTCTCAATCAGGAGGAAGAAGCCCATGCGTAACCGAATGGTCTTCGCCATGGCCACGACGTTCTTCGCCATCGCCCTCACGGCCTCGCCCAACCTCGGCCAGACGTCCGCGCAGCCACCGCGCGGAGTCGCGCTCTCCCCAGTCGCCGCCGATCTCTCCGGCCAGCGCCCCTCTACCTCGTTCTCCGTCTTCAACTTCACCAGCCGCCCCGTCCACGTCACGATCTCCCCAGCCGACTTCTCCTTCGACGACAACGGCCATCTCTCCATCCACGCTCCCGATTGCCCATTCTCCGCCCGCCCCTTCATCGCCGAGATCTATCCCGAATCCTTCCTTCTCCCATCCCAGCGCGCTCGCGACGTCCGCGTCTCCTTCCATATCCCCAGCTCCAAGCCAGCCGGTTACCACGTCGCCCTGATCGTCGCCTTCCGCACCCCGACCCGCGCCGACGCCGCCGCGCCCGCCGCCGCCTTCGCCCCCCAGCTCGTCTTCATCGCCACGATCTCCGTCGGAAACCCAAAGCCCGATGCCGAGATCACCCGCTTCGCCGTCCGAGACGGTCGCGCTTCCCTCACCGTCCGGAATTCAGGCCCAACGCATTTCCGACTCAACGGCGGCTCACACCTGGCCGGTCGCCCTCTCCCTCCCCTCCTCGTCCTGCCCGGCTCCGAGCGCACGTTCTCCGTCCCAATCCACGACGGCGAGGCCGACAGGCCCATGGACGCTCTTATTGATACCGGTTCCGAAATCCTCAAAGCTCGGAGGATCCCATGATTCACCGAAAGGGCGAGCCCACGAGACCGAGCACACTCACGGCACACTCACGACCACTCGCGTGCAGGAAGCCCCATATCCTCCTTGCCTCCGATCGGACTCGCCCTTTCTTCGCCTTCCGAGGAGCGAACCTCGCTCTCACAGACCGAGAGCGTCCCCATCCGCACCTCGTCCGACGGTTCGCTCCTCCTTCAACAGGAGGAAACTGATGAAGAAAATCCTCTCCCTCATCGCCGCGTCCACCCTCATCGCCATCCCCGCCAGGTCGAACGAAGAGGGCCAAACGACGCTCATGCTCACCAACCTGCCCTACCGGCTCACCGTCCTCGGCCCGCTCAAGGACGATGCCCCGCTCGCTCTGCTCGAAGCGGACGACGATCTCCCGCCCCTGAATCCCGATGACATCGAACTCTATCTCTGGAACGGCGCCTCCGTCATGCACGCCGTCGGCCTCGCCGCCCGCTACGACGCCTCTCCCGAGCGGATCCTCATCTCCACCCATCCCCAGTTCTCCAAGCTCTTCCCGCGCCTCGGCGAGCACATGGACCACCCCTTCTTCCTCCTCATCACCCACAACGCCGACGGCGAAACCATCGCCGCCGCCTTCTTCGCCCCCGACGCGCGCCCAGCCGCCGACGCCTGCCCCGAAGAACGCCCATTCAATTGCCTCGGCACGTGCTCGGCCGAAAGCGACTGCCGATTCTTCACCTCCTTCGCCGCTTCCTTCTGGCTCCCCATCTACCGAGAGTTTCAATCTGACCCATCCCTGCTCTACAGGCCAGCTGTCATCAACGAATATACCCCGTTCTCCGAAGCCGAACTCCTCGTCGAGGCCGATCCATACGCCTCTCCCTTCAATCCCGACTCCCTCCGCCTCTTCGCCGTCACCGACCGCATCCGCGAACTCCCCGCCGCCGACCTCGCCTTCTTCGACAACGACAACCGCGTGCTCGTGCTCACGATCCCGCGCGATCTCATCGCTCCGCTCCCGCTGCGCACCCTCTTCCTCGCCTCCGTCAGAACCGAAGACGATACGCCGCTGCTTTTCGCCTTCATCGTCGAAGGCCCGTAAGGAGGGGATATGCAACGCGCACTCGCTATATGCCGATGCGGACAAACGAGAGAGATGACGATGCCCCGCGACCTCCCACTCTTTTGGGAGATCGCATGCCCCGCATGCGGGAATATCATCGTGAGATTCTCCATCCCGCGCGAGGACGATCCATACCCATTCGGATGGATCATCGAGGAGACGGAAGGCTGCCGATTCGAGCTGGACGCACCCGATGATGAGGAGGAGGAGGAATGAAATCCATACCCGGGCGCTACACCCCAATCCACCGATGGTGGCTCCATATTCCGCATCGCGCCGAAACGATCTCCTGCTCCCACTGCCGCCGCCGCGTCCCAACCACCATGACCGTCCGCCTCACCTGGTCACTCTCACCCGAGGAGTTCGATCGCGCCATCGCCGAGCGCAACTTCGCCGTCTTCGATATCCCCGACCGCATCCTCTGTCTCCCCTGCTTCGACGCCTTCATAAAGACCACTTCGCGGGAGTCCTCAGAAAGGACTCCCAATCGGCCACAACCCGGAGAGAACGTCCTCTCTCCTTTTCCCCTTCGGGATCATCACCCCGAAGGGGTTTCCGATCCCAATCAGGAGGAGAAGAACCATGCGTAACCGAATAGTCTTCGCCATCGCCGCGACGTTCTTCGCACTCGCTCTCGCAACCTCGCCCAACCTCGGCCAGACGTCCGCATCCAGAACGCTCACCATCACCGCACAGGCGGATCAGTTCGTCGTCCTCGACATCACCCCAAATACCCAGACCTGCATCTTCGACGCGTCTAACATCGGACAGATCGTCACCTGCGGAACCTCCACCGTCAGCTGGCAAACGCGATGCACCAACGGCGCTAGCATCAGCTCACTTATGGGCTCGCCAACGCCAGCAAATATTCAATGCACCGGTCAGCCCAGCCAATCCATTCCACCTGGATACCAGAATGGATCAGTATCGGTCACATGCACGGCTTTTCACGACCAAAACCTCAGCGCCGGGACCTACAGCACGACGCTCGCCGTCGCCCTTGCGTGCAACTAGCTAGGGAGGGGGCCATGAGGAGAAGGAAACTCGCGACGGTCATCGCCATAGTGTTCGCACTCGCCCTCGCGGCCTCGCCGCCGCCGTCGCGCGCACAGCTCTCCGCTACAAGAGGTCTCTCGATCACCGTCAATTTCCAAGAGTACGTGCTCATTGACATCGTCCCCGATACCCTCACCTGCCCGCTCACCGTCTCCAATCTCAACCAGACCGTTCCCTGTGGAACCTCCAACGTCTCATGGAGATTCAACTGCCTATACGGTTCCGATCTCAACGTCTCACAGACCGGTCCGACGCCAGCTCAAATCCAGTGCACCGGCGTGCCGCCCAGTCTGCATTTCCTAGGCGGTCTCATCACAGGCTCAGCCTCGATTTCATGCACAGCGTTTCACGACCCATCGCTGCTAGGCACGTACACGAAGACCATTACCTTCACCGGCTCGTGCATCTGATGGCGAGCGAGAGAGGAAATTTCCCTCGCCTGATCCCTCGGCGAGGGAACATTCCCATCCGCCCCCGGGCGATCGGCACGCTCTTTGACATGGAGTCGCGCGGAACCGTTCACGCGCCGACGCGGCCACGCCAGCTCGGTTCGCAGATCATCAGCGTGACCCTCGCCGCGATCCCAGGCGCGTGAACACCAAAGGGCATCCAACTCAGGATGCCCCGCGATCGTATCGCCCGCGCGATACCCATCCTCCCGCCTCGCCATGGGGGCGGATGGGTATGGCTCGGAGGATCAACATGACGACCATTTCGCCCGTCGCCGTCATCGCTCACGAAGTCCGCAATATCGCCTCCGCCCTCCGCACAGGCGTCAGCCTCCTCGAAGACCACCTGCGCGAAGCCAATCACATCATCTCTATCGTCACCGAGAACGCCTCTCGACTCTGCCGCATCATTAAACGACTCGAAAACGG
>Ga0101945_1000456_pt1 | contig 70091 bp, 64 predicted proteins | sample DewCreD2012metaG_2_FD_75246 | JGI IMG/M metagenome (GOLD analysis project Ga0101945, IMG submission 75246) | Hot spring sediment bacterial and archeal communities from British Columbia, Canada, to study Microbial Dark Matter (Phase II) - Dewar... ... | reverse complement strand
GAGGGCCAAGGTAGCGATTCAGGCCCTTATGACTTTTTTGGTGATGAATGTGAAGAGGATGGTGAGGCTTCTTTTGATGAAGGAACAGAAGTTAGGAATTTTGGAAACTGGATGAGGAAAAAGAAAGGAGAAAGAAAAGAAAGATAGAAAAAAGATAGAGATTAATCCAGAAAGTAACCCCCTGTATCCCATAATTTAGCCTTTCCCTAACTCTCAAAATGAGACTACTCCATAAAGTATTTACTTTTTCAGAAATCTCTATAAAAAACTGTATCCCCTCACTGAAGGGTGGAAATAAATTTAAGCCCGAGAGGAGTATTTCCGAAACCCATAGAACACTTCCAATACCCTTCTCAGGCTTATTCCTTACCTCTGAATGAGGGGTTTACCAAATTGTACAAGGAAGGAATTCTATAAGAGAGTGGAGCGTGTTTCCGAAGGGTTGGTGGTTGAGGAGATCAAGAATCAGACTGATAATAAAAACAAAACAAAGAAGGATAAGAAAACCAAAAAGAGCAAGATCATGATAGTAATAGAATCGACCGACCCATTGGGCTGCGGAATAAAAAGAGGTTCCCTCGTAGAATTTTCTTAAATCTTTTCCTCTGGAATAATAAAGGGTATGGATTCCAGAAAAGAGGAGAAACAATCTCGAACCAAAGTAGAAGAGAAAAACAATCCCAGATACAGCAAGACTCAGTCGTCCCGAGATCTCAAAAAAGGCGAGGAGACAATAGGTGAGGAGACCATAAAGGACTCCCCCGATCAAAGCCAATGCGACTCGATTGGGAAGATGATTTAAAAAGGTCACTTCCGCTGAAATATCATCCTATATTGAGTAAGATTCGCCAGGGCTTTGGCCGCCCTTTCCGGGGTTTGGAAGTTCGGGATCCCCGAAGCTTCGAGTTTTTGAATCTCTTCATCCCAAATCCCCTCGGGCGCAGAAATACAGCAAAGGATAGGCTTTCTTCTTTCGAGTTGGGTTAAGGACTCTGCCAGCATCCCGACGGCAGGGCGATTCGCCGAAGCATACATCATACAGAGGAGGAGGGCATCAATCCCCTGGTCATCTAATACCGCCTCAACGATCCCACGAATCGCCTTAGAATCGTACCATGCAGGGCCCATATCCACAGGATTGGTTCGAATTGCAAGCGGAGGAAGGAGGGCATTAATTCTCTTTTGGGTCTCAGGGGAGAATAACGGAATAGAGAGACCCTCCTTTTCGCAAACATCACAAGCTGCCATTCCTGGCCCAGCTTGTCCTGAAAGCACAGCCACCCGATTCCCTTTTGGTAACAAAGAAAGACAAAGGGCTTTAGCCGTGTCGAGAAGTTCCTCCGAACTTTGGACACTTAGAATTCCTGCCTGTCGGAAGGCTCCCAGATAGATCTCATATTTTCCAGCGAGAGAGCCGGTATGAAACTGAGAGGCCCGATCACTGTTGGAAGAAATTCCCACTTTATAGGTGATAATAGGTTTTCTTTTATCCATTCTTCGGGCGGCCTCGATCAGTTTTCTGGGTTCATCGACGCCTTCGAGGTACATGGCTACGACTTGGGTTTCCGGATCCTCGTTCAAATAGTCAAGCATATCCCAGAAATCGACATTACAACGATTCCCTAAACCCACGATTTTACTCAGTCCTAAATTCTCTTTCATGGCGAGAAAAGCCAGCAGATGGGACATCCCGCCACTCTGGCTGATAAAGCTAATCTTTCCTTTTTTAACCTGGGAAAACTCTGGAGTAAAAGAGGCATTCATGGGATAATGGAGATTGATCACTCCAAAAGTATTGGGTCCGATGATCTTTATCCCATAGGTCTCAGCAAGCCTGAAGATCTCTTCCTGAAGCTCCCTTCCTTTTCGATCTTCAATCTCTTTAAAACCTGCAGTAATAAGAACAATAGCCTTGGCCCCTTTTTCTCCACATTCCTGGATGATTCTGGGAACCTGTTCTGCTGGAAGGACGATCACCCCGAGATCGATTGGACCTTGAATTTCCCTGAGAGAGGCATAGGCTTTTACTCCTGAAATCTCCTCCTTGCCAGGATTAACCGGATAGATTGCCCCCGGATATCCTCCTTCCATGAGGCTTCTCATCACATGGGATCCCAGTTTTAGAGGGTTGTCTGAAGCACCAATGACTGCCAAAGCCCTCGGCTTGAAGAGGGCCTCCATCGCCTCCCATTTTTTCCCCATGGATTCGAACTCTCCTTCTCTTTTAATCTATCCAAAAAATTTATGCTTTTGATATCGGAGGTAGTGATCGGCTATGAAATTGAGAGGTTTTTTCGCTTTTGAGAACTCTTCATGCAGGGTCCAGAAGATTTCCGAAAGGTTTAGCTCCTGGGCCGAGGGATGCTCTGCGGCTAATCGATAGAATTTTCTACCCTCCTTCTCATATTCCTCTGGACTCATTCTGATCCGCCCAAAAATCTGAGGGCGGGGTTGCCCTGAAAAAGGATACCGATAATCATATTCGGCATAGTCTGGAAAGATGCCAAGAATAAAGAGACAGAGGTCTGCAATCCTTTTATAAAATCCCAGCCGGTATTCCTTCTCTACTCCTTCACACAAGGTGAGCAAACTATACATATCTAGGTCGTTGAATCGGATATTTTCGAAAAGATGCTCTCCTATCTGAATCGTGAACACATAGGTCTGGACTCGAGTAAAGGATGAGAGCATCTCTGCCAGATAATCCAATAAGTGTTCTTTACTGAGGAATTCCACTACTTCTCGAGTATCAAAGATTGGAATCTTGGTCATCCCTGTTTTTTCAAGGGTATAGCTGGTCTCTTTAAAATCCTTCATAACCCTTCGAAGAAGAATCTCAAAGAACAGAACAGGAGAGATTCTCAAGAAAGTTTCCTCTTCATCCATCACTCTTCGAAAAACTTTCTCGTCCTCAATAAAAGAAATCCTAAATTTTTCGTCCTCCCGGAGGATCTGCTTAAGTTTAGGTTTATCGATCACTCCTGGAGATGCAGTCTCTATTAAAAAATCTAAATCCTTTTCGGTGAATCGGAAGCCCTTAAATTTTGATTGGGTCATTGCCTCTAACCTCACCCAAAAAGAGATAGGGAAATCAATTATTATTTTAAATCTTCAAAAAAAGGTTATCAACCATTTCCTTCAACATTTCCAAGATCTTCTCCATTACCCCTCTCAGGCTTATTCCCCGCTTCTGAGTGAGGGAATACTCCCAAAGCTAATTTTTATTTGACACCGTTTTCTCCTTGGGATATTAATTTAAACTATTAAAGGAAGAGATTGAGAGAGAGCCACTATTATGGAAAAACGACTGGTTTCTATCGTCCGATATGGAAGACCTCTCGAATCCGTTCGAAAGGCAGTGGAGCTTTGTCGGGGATTAGATCATCTTCCCGCTAAAGCAAAGGTCTTTATTAAACCCAATATTGTATATTGGAACCGCTATCACCCTTTCCCAAAATGGGGAGTCGTGACCACTTCAAGGGTCGTTGAGGACATCGTGATCCTTCTCAAAGAACGAGGAATAGAGGAGATGACCATCCTCGAAGGGATGATTACCTTTGATCCAAAAGACCGAGAGACCCCGGCGAACGCTTTTGAAACCCTTGGTTACAATGTTCTTAAGAAACGCTACGGAGTAAAGACCCTCAATATTTTTGAAAGACCCTTCCGAAAAATCGATCTTGGAGAAGGAGTGACCCTCAATTTCAATGAAGATTTTTTGGAGGGAGACTTCCTCGTCAACCTTCCTGTCCTCAAGACCCATGCCCAGACCGTGGTGAGCCTCGGAATCAAGAATCTTAAGGGATTGATTGACGTTCCTTCCCGGAAGAAATGTCACAGCCCAGAACCTCAAAGGGATCTTCATTTCATGGTATCCCGATTGGCCAATCGAATTCCTCCCTCCTTAACCCTCATTGACGGAATCTATACCACAGAACGGGGCCCCTTTTTTGAAGGAAGGATCCGAAGAAGCAATCTCTTGGTCGCCTCTTCTGACCTCCTTTCTGCAGATATGGTTGGTGCGAAAGTATTGGGATACGATCCTTCTTCTGTCCCTCACCTGGTTTATGCGGCAAAGGATCGAGGCCGTCCTATGGACTTCTCGGATATTGAAATTGTTGGAGAAAAAATCGACGAAGTGAGTTCATTCCATGAATACGCTTTTCCTTATACTCAGGACGGGACTCTACCAAAAGCCTTAGAAAAATTGGGAGTAAGGGGGCTTTCCTACCCAAGATATGATGAGACGATCTGTACTTATTGCTCCGGGTTTACAACGGTTCTCCTTATGGCGATTGCCAATGCCTGGAAGGGAGAACCATGGGGCGAGATAGAAATTCTCACGGGCAAGAAGATAAAACCCAATCCAGGTAAGGAAAAGACCATCCTCATCGGACAATGCATGGTGAGGGTTAACCAATCTCATCCAAATATAAAGGAGGCTATTCCCGTCGGAGGATGTCCACCCGATCTGAAAGAAGCCTATCAAGCACTCCGAAAGGCAGGGATTGACGTAAGCCCTCATTTTTTCGAGAATATGGATATGGCAGCCTCTTATTTTATGAAAAGATATGAAGGAAGGCCTGAGTTTGAAGAATCTTTCTTCAGGATCTTTTGAACTATATGGAGTCATCGATATTCCATTCCCTTAGAGGAGTAAAACCTATGCGCAATGAAACCCTTCTTACTTATTTCCATAGGCATGTCAAAGAACGCCCCCATAAAGTGGCCTTAAGAGAGAAGGAGTATGGAATCTGGAGAGACATTACCTGGGCAGAGTATGGAGAAAAGGTGAGACAGGTGGCTATGGGTCTCATCAGCATGGGTCTCAAAAAAGGGGAACCCGTATGCATCATTAGTGAAAATCGTCCGGAGTGGGTCTATGCGGACTTTGGAATTATGTCGGCCGGAGGGGTGACCACAGGAATCTATACGACGAATGCAGCGGAACAGTGTGGCTATATCGTCCAGAACTCCCAATCCAGATTCTACATTGCAGAGAATGAGGAACAATTCGATAAAACCCTTAAATTCAGAAAGGAGACTCCCCATCTTGAAAAAGTGATTGTCATTGAGATGGAAGGATTAAAAAGATTTCGGGATCCTCTGCTCATGAGCTTTGAAGATCTCTTAAAACGTGGGAAAGAATATGACCAAAATAATCCTGGCCTCTTTGAACAGCGAGTAAGTGAAGTGACTCCTGAGGATCTGGCCGTCCTTATCTACACCTCTGGCACTACCGGTCCTCCAAAAGGAGCCATGCTGACCCACCGGAATCTCCTCTTCATGAGCGAGGCCATGGTCGCCGTCAATCCCATTCGAGAAGGAGACGAAACCCTCTCCTACCTTCCTCTCTGTCATATTTTCGAACAACTCTTTACCGTCCTCATCAATGCCCGGTATGGGACCACGGTGAATTTCATCGAGAATACCGATACGGTCATGGATAATATGAAAGAGATCTCACCGACTGTCACCTATGGCGTTCCCCGAATCTGGGAAAAGTATGCCTCTGGGATAATGATTCGAATGTCTGATGCCACCTGGTTTAAACGAACGGTCTTTAAGCTCTGTATGGGAATCGGGATGAAATATGCCGATTTAAAATTGAATTTCAAACCCATCCCTCTCTATTTAAAAGCGGCTTACTTAGGGGCTTATTGGGCTGTCTTTCGGAAACTTAAAGAGAGGTTGGGATTTGATCGAGTTCGAATCGCCTACTCGGGTGCAGCCCCCATCTCCCCTGAAGTTTTAAAATTCTTTAATGCCATCGGACTTCCTTTAGTAGAGGGGTATGGCCAGACCGAGGGAACAGGGGTCACCACGGTCAGCCGAAAGGGCTACTATAAGATTGGAAGGGTGGGACCTCCCCTTCCCGGAGTGGAAGTAAAGATTGCCTCCGATGGAGAGATCCTGGTCCGGGGGGAAGGGGTCTTTAAAGGTTATTTCAGAAACCCGGAGGCAACGGCGGAAACTCTCAAAGAGGGATGGCTTCATTCCGGGGACGTCGGCGAATTGGATGAAGATGGGTTCCTAAAGATTACGGACCGGAAAAAAGACTTGATCATCACGGCCGGAGGGAAGAACATCGCCCCTCAAAATATTGAAAACCAATTGAAGTTTAGCCCCTACATCAATGATGCGATTGTCATTGGAGATCGGAGAAAATACCTGGTCGCTTTAATCGCCATTGATGAAGAGAATGTGATCAAGTATGCCCAGGATCATAAAATCCAGTTTGGAACCTATGCCAGTTTAACCCAAGCCCCGGAGATTCAACAACTCATCCAGAAAGAAATTGACAAAGTGAATCGGGGATTGGCTCAGGTCGAACAGATCAAAAAATTTACCATCATCCCCAAGAAACTTTATGAGGAAGACGGAGAAGTCACACCTACAATGAAAGTTAAACGGAAATACATCAACGAAGCCTATAAGGATATCATCGAAGCCATGTATAAGAGTGGTTAAGAGAGGAGGGATTATGGATCAGCGCCAGCGTTTTTTTCGTTTCCATCTCTGATAGCCTTTGACCGATTCCTCCGATCGAATCCCAAGATAGAATTCCTTTACATCCTCATCCTGTAAAAGATAGTTCGGCGTATTGGCGGCCACAATCCTGCCGTTTTCGAGAATAAAGGCATAATCCGAGATCTTTAAGGCCATTTTGGCGTTCTGCTCGACGAGAAGAATGGTCGTTCCTTCCTCATTGATCGATTTAATGATTCTAAAGATCTCTTGAACCAGGATGGGAGAAAGACCCAGAGAAGGTTCATCCATCATCAAAAGTTTGGGCCGTGCCATGAGGGCCCTTCCAATAGCAAGCATCTGCTGTTCTCCTCCGCTCAAGGTACCGGCCCATTGATTCTTCCTCTGACTGAGAACAGGAAAATGGGTGACGACCCTTTGGTAATCTTCCTGGATGCCTTTTTTATCCCTCCGGGTATAGGCCCCCATTCTTAAGTTTTCCTCCACACTCAATTCAGGGAAGACCTCTCTGCCCTCCGGAACATAGGCAATTCCTAAATGGACAATCTCCTCAGCATCCTTCCCATCGATCCTCTTTCCCATAAATTCTATCGTTCCCTTATCGGGTTGATCCTCTAAGAGTCCCATGATGGTCTTAAGGATGGTGGTTTTCCCTGCCCCATTCGCACCCAGGATCGCCACAATCTGCCCTTCCTTGACCTCCAGGGAAACCCCTCTTATGGCCATGATCAATCCATAAAAGGTCTCAATATTTTTAACATTAAGCAACCTTCTCCTCCTCGCCCAGATAGGCCTTAAGAACTTCAGGATGTCTCTGGATCTCCTCGGGTAATCCTTCGGCAATCTTCACCCCATAATTTAAAGCCAGGATCCTGTCCGAGATATCCATGATGAGATTCATATCGTGCTCTACCAGAATCACCGTAATCCCCAGATCATCCCGAATGTCCTGAATGGAAAACATGAGATCTCCTTTCTCTTCCATATTCATTCCTGCGGAGGGCTCGTCCAGAAGAATAAGCTCTGGTTCTAAGGCAAGGGCCCGACCTAACTCGACCAGTTTTCGGGTTCCATAAGGAAGGTTGACGACGAAATGATTTCTGGCAGATTGAAGCTCTAAAAAATCGATGATCTCCTCCACTTTCCTTCGATGGGCAATCTCCTCCTTGGCTGCCTTTGAGTTTTTATAGATAAACGTAGCCCCTCGCCAAACCCCGATTTTCATATGGAGATGACGGCCCAGCATGAGATTGTCCATCGTTGTCATATGGGAGAAGAGTTCGATATTCTGAAAGGTTCTCGCAATCCCCTTCCTGGCAATCTGATAGGGTTTCAGATAGGTGATCTCTTCTCCCTTAAAGAAGATTTTCCCGGTATCAGGTCTATAGATTCCGGTGATGCAATTAAAGATCGTTGTCTTGCCAGCTCCATTGGGACCAATGATAGAATAGATCATGCCCTTTTCAACCTCGAAACTCACCTGGTTAAGGGCCTTGATCCCACCAAAGGAGATGCTTAATTGTTCGATTTTAAGAATCGAAGACATAGAAATTGGATACCAAGGATGTTTATTAACCTAATACCTCTCCCAAACGAGGAAGATTGAAATAGTGAGATATTGAATAAAAAATGGTCTAACTCTTTATTCCACTACTTCATCTTCCCCTATTTAGGAATGGTTTCATTTAGTAATCTGGATCCAATCGGTGAGCCTTTCGACACTTCCATCTGCTCTGACTTTACCATAAAACACATGTTTACCACCTTGTCGATCCATCGGGGTTTTAGGTGGCCCATAGGTGATAGGAGGCCCAATCCCCTGCCAATTCTTCAATGTCTCCATGGCGCTAACCCATGTTTCAGGGGTTAAATTTCGTCCTGCCCTCCTCACCCCTTCAAAGAAGGGTTCAGCAAAGATGATCCCTGCATAATAGAAAACTCCCCATCGCTCTTGAGGGGCTAACTTCTTATGCCATTCTCTATATTTGACCATGAGAGGATGGTTGGAATCAGGGAGTTCCCCGAAGAAAGAATTAATCATTCCAGCCCATAACCCTTTAGTAATCTGCATCATCAGAGCAGAATCGGAAAGGGTATTGCTAGTGGCCCATTGGGGTTTGTAACCGATTTTCGCCGTTTCAGCCAAAATCAATGCAGCGTGGGTCGGCATGGTCCACATAATCACTGCTTCTGCACCGGAGTTCTTAAGTTTTAGGGCATGGGTGCTTAAATCTCGATCGGTGACCTCCGCCGAGACCTTTTCAACGAGTTTGATATTCTTTTTCAAAAGGTATCGCTCAACTCCCATCACCCCTTGCTTTCCGTAATCATCATTCTGGTAAAACATGGCAATCTTCTTATAGCCCAGCTTCTCATAGAGATACCCTGTCAAATTAAAGGCCTCGTCATCGTAAAGGGGGTAGATCGCAAAGAGATATTTCTGGATGGGAGTGATCCATTCATAGACCCCTGTGACCGGTCCACACCAGGGAACTTTGTTTTCCATCAAATAGTCTCTGGCCGTCATTCCACAGGCCACTCCTACTCCTCCTACCACTGCAAAAACCCCGATCTGTTCTACAAACTCTTTAGCGATCGCCTTCGTCTTTGCAGGCATGTAAGAATCATCGCGGAGGAAGTATTTGAATTTTCTTCCATGAATTCCTCCCTCTTCATTGATAATCCTTACCAGCAGATCTGTTCCTCTTGCCACGGCTCCCCATGGGGCTGCAGGACCGGTCTGGGGTCCCCACTGTCCAATGAGCACTTCGGTATCTGTCACTCCCCTCACGGTTTGAGCCGAAGTCATAGAGACCATGAACCAAATAGTCAGAAAGAAAAATCCTGAATTAAAAAATAAACTTTTTTTGACCATCTTTCTCTCCTCCTTTCTTTAATTTGAATTTATACTTTCTTCACATAATGTCTTGCTAAGAGACCGCTCGGTTTAATGCATAACATTAACACAATGATAGCGAAAGCCACAACCGATTTAAAAGCCAGAGAGACATAACCTCCAAAGAGATTCTCGATAATTCCCAACATCGCTCCTCCGATCGCCGTTCCCGGAAGACTCGTCATTCCTCCCAAGACTCCTGCTGCAAAACCTTTTAAAAGAGGATCCATCATCATAGGTGGATCAAGAACTCCCAGGGCAGCAACGAGCATCCCTGCGACTGCCCCGATCAGAGAACTGAGGGCCCAGGTGAAGGATAAAATCCTCTTGGTTCGAATTCCCATGACCCTCGCCGCCAGCGGATTCTGTTGAGTTGCCCTCATGGCGGTTCCCAGTTTCGTATATCTGAAAAAGAGAAAGAGGATGAACATCAGGGTGAGGGAAACGATAATGGTCCAGAAATTAATCTTACTGATGATTAACCCATAGATATTATAAGTTTCGATATTTGAAACGGGGAAGGGGAAAGATCGTTGATCGGGCCCCCACTTCCAACCCGCAAATCCCATCAGCATCATTTCAAATCCAAGGGTGATGATGATCAATCCCAGAACCGTGGGATCCTTTGCCTGTCTCAGAAAGACGACTTCGAAAAAGATGCCCAAAAGGATGGCAAATAAAAAAGTAAGGAGAATAGCCCATTGGAAAGGGATATGGTATGTTTCCAGGATGGTGAAGGCCACAAAGGTACTGACCATGGCCATCTCTCCCTGGGCAAAATTGAGCACTTCAGAGGTTTTATAGATGATGACCATGGCCAAAGCCAAAAGGGCATAACAGGCACCTACCGCCAATCCACTCACAATGAGTTGAGCCAACATGTGCTTCCTCTAATAATTATTTTTTTGGAACGCTGGAATAATGAACGAAGGGTTTGTTCTTTTGTCGTAGAATTATATCTGTTCCCCCATTATTCCACTTTTCCACTATTCCATGGTTCCATCGGTTTAAAAGGGCCATGTCTTCCAGTATCGTTTCGTTCGTATCCAGAATCCGAATATACCTAAAGGTTCAAAGAGAACGATCAAGATCATGATCAATCCATAGACAATCACCGCAATGTTTGAAATCCCTGCTATACTCATATACTTCTGCGAAAAAGCAAACAGGGCTGGTCCAATGGCTGGGAGATCCTGAATGGCCTGAAGTTTAATATCCAGATAGGTCATCAATGCCGCTCCTGCAATAGATCCCATGATCGATCCCAATCCACCGACCACCACCATCGCCAAAAAGGTGATGGACATGATGAGATGGAAACTCTCAGGATTGATAAAGCCTAAGATGAAGGCATAGAGTCCCCCGGCCACCCCAGTATAAAAAGCACTGACAGCAAAGGAAAGGGTTTTGTAATAAGTGAGATTTACTCCCATCGCTTCGGCGGCAATATCACTGTCCCGAATGGCTATGAAGGCCCGCCCCACCCTTGTCTTCATCAACTTAATGGCTCCAATAGTCATCAAGACAGCAATCGCCATAATCAGATAGTAAAAATGAATGTCTTTCAATGGGGTGCCTAAAACCTCAAGCTTGGGAGCTTGCAGTCCCATCCTCCCTCCAAAGAATTCCATATGTTTGATAATCGTCGTAATCGTCATTCCAAAGCCGAGGGTGGCGATGGCAAGGTAAGGACCTTTCAAACGAAGAGCGGGCAACCCCAATATGAATCCAAAAATGGATGAGATAAAACCTGCAATAGGAAGGGCAACAAAAAGGGGGAAGTTCCATTTCAGGATAGGAAGGACAGTGGTAAAGGCCCCGATGGCAAAAAATCCAGCATGTCCCAGGGAGATCTGACCCGTATAGCCCACCAAGATATTTAATCCAATGGCCACAAGGGCATGGACAGCAATGAGATTAGCAATATAAATAGAGAATCCCAATGGATGATACTTCATAATGATCCACGGGAAAATGGCTAAAAAAATAAGAAAGAGGATGGACCAGACGAGGATGGTACCACTTTTGAAAAGTTCAATGTCCTCATAGTAATCTCGTTTAATATCCATGAGAATCCATCAGAATGAGACAAGAAGTAATTTAAAAAATTTGTTCCATTTAAGAGCGATATGTATTATATTAGTTGAGGATAGAATGTCAATCTTTTTTTTCTAATTTTTGTAATCCCTCATTGAAGGGTGGAAATAAATTTAAGCACGAAAGGAGTATTTCCGAAACCCATAGAACGCCTCCAATACCCCTCTCGGGCTTATTCCCCACCTCTGGGTGAGGGGTTACTAATTTTTTTACGAGTTCCAAGGGGGTATTTCTTTTATTATTTAATCGCTACCAGAGGGAAAGAGGGAGACCTCCGGGGCAAAGGAGAAACCATGAAGATTACCGATCTTTTTACTAAGGGCAAACGAGGGGGTCAAGAAGGAAGAGACGAGGCTTCCTTGGGTAAAGAAACGCGAACCTATGAGGAGCTCATGGATGAGCTGATGGACTGGAATGTAGGGCACACGGATATTTTAGAAGTATTGCGAAAGGAGATAGAAGAGGGGAGGCTGAAAAGCTGGTCTGAAGCATTAAGGGAAGGAATTCGGAGACACCTTTTTCCTTATGAAGGAAAGGCTGAAGCCTCTCCTTTATTCCCCATCTATCGTGATCTTTACTATTTCGTAAAAGGAATGAGGGTGAAACTCCTCGCAGATCCAACGATGAACAATGTGAGGGGAGTAGGAAAATCAGATCCAATCTCGGTCTGTATTATCTGTGGGATTCGAGCCCTACAAAAGGAGAAGGGTTATGGAAGACCTTTGGATACCTTACAATGGATGATCCTGGAGCGTTACTTCTTACAAATTGGATCTCAGGGTTGACTTTTCGGTAGAATCTAATAAAATAAATAGCACTTGGGCGCTTAGTTCAGGGGGAGAACGCCTGCTTCACACGCAGGAGGTCACTGGTTCAAATCCAGTAGCGCCCACCATTCATTTCAAGAGGGTAAGGGCGATATGTCCGGTCATTCGAAATGGAGCACGATCAAACGAAAAAAAGGGGCAGCAGACGCCAAACGAGGAAAGATCTTTACAAAGCTCATCCGCGAGATCATGGTCGCCGCCCGATTGGGGGGTGGAGATATCAATGCCAACCCCAGACTTCGATCTGCTGTCCTTGCTGCTAAAGCAGAAAATATGCCAAAAGAGAATATCGAAAGGGCGATTAAAAAAGGAACTGGAGAGCTGGAAGGGACTCATTACGAAGACCTCCTTTATGAAGGATATGGCCCAGGTGGAGTGGCCATGATGGTAGAGGTCTTAACCGATAATAAAAACCGAACCGTAGCGGATATCAGACACATCTTCTCTAAATACAACGGGAGTTTAGGAGAGTCAGGTTGTGTCGCATGGATGTTTGAAAAGAAAGGTCTGATCCTTATCGATAAAAATGGCGTGGATGAGGACCGTCTGATCGAAGTGGCCTTAGAGAAAGGGGCCCTCGATGTCAAGGATACCGGAAAAGATTTTGAAGTCACCACTCCTCCATCCCAGTTTGAGGAAGTGAGGAAGGCATTGGAAGAGGCTGGATTTAAACTCAACTACGCAGAGGTCACCATGGTTCCACAGACGACCGTAAGATTAAGCGGAAAAGAGGCAGAACAGATGTTGAAATTGATGGAAGGACTCGAGGATTCAGACGACGTTCAAAAAGTTTATGCCAACTTCGATATTTCCGATGAGGAGATGGAAAGGCTTAGTGCCTAAAGAAGAATCTCTCGGATGATTGATAAAAGCCACCTCAAGAAAGAAAACGATGGGGTGGCTTTTTCTACATCTAAGGGTAGCCATGAAGGCGATTGGGATCGATCCAGGATTGGCCATGACAGGTTTTGGAGTGGTAGAGGCATTAGATTATGGAGGAAGGGCTTGTGAATGGGGAGCCATCCGAACGAGGTCCAATTCCCCCCTCTCCTTCCGATTGAAAACGATTTATGATAGCTTGAAAGAGGTTCTCGAAAAATGGAAGCCCGATTTTTTGGTTCTTGAAGAGGTGTTCGTGTTAAAACAGTATCCAAAGGCGGCTATCCAACTGGGAGAAGTCAGGGGAGTTATCTACCTTATGGCCCAAGAGGAAGGGATCCCTGTCGTGGAGGTTAGACCGACTGAAGTGAAATACGCCCTCACCGGAAGTGGCAGAGCGGACAAGGAACAGATCAAGAGGGCCATCCGTCAGATTCTCCGGATTGAAAAACCCCTCAGTTCAAGTCATGCGGGCGATGCACTCGCTTTGGCTTTAACCGGACTTTCGCGGAATAGAAATTTTAGATGGTAGCAGGAGATCCAGAGTGGCTCTCGGCTGAAATGGATGGAAAATGATCCGCTATATAGAAGGAAAACTTCTAAAAAAAGAAGAGGATCGAGTCGTCATATTAACCAATGGCGTTGGCTATGAGATCCTCCTCCCGGCCATTGTCCGAAAAACGTTCAATTCCAAAAAGGCGGGTGAGGACGGAGAGGTGGTGAGACTCTATATTTCTTATCATCAAACCGAGCGGCATCCTAAACCCCTTCTCATCGGTTTCAACCACGAACCTGAAAAAGAGTTTTTCGAAAAGTTTATCACTGTAGAGGATATCGGGCCTCCCACTGCGGCTAAGGCCCTCACCCTCCCTATTTCTGAAATTGCCCGAGCTATTGAAGAAAGGGATTCAAAGACCCTCGAGAAACTTAGGGGAATCGGGAAAAGGACAGCCGATAAAATCATTGCAACCCTTCACGGAAAAGTAGGAAAATTTGCCCTGATGAGGGAGGATCAGATTCCCCCCGAAGGGGAGGTCATCGATTTTAAGAAGCAGGTCGAAGAAGTTCTAGTAAAAGACCTTGGCCATAAAGTGAGTGAAGCCCAAAGAATGGTGAGAGAGGCCTTGGAGAGGAATCCGAGCATAACCACACCGGAAGAACTCTTTGAAGAAGTCTATCGAGGTCAAAAAGGAGGACCCCTCTCCAAATCCGGTTAAAAAAGGGGAGGGTAAAGGGAAATCCATGGTAAAAACTGAAAAAGAATCTCAGGAAAAGAAAAATGGTGAAGGAGAAAGCTCCTTCCCGGGAGGGGAACTCCTTGATCTGAGACCCCGAAGACTTTCAGAGTATATCGGCCAGAGGCAGGTCGTGGAAACCCTGGAGATCGCCATCGAAGCGGCCAAAAGGAGGGGAGAACCTCTTGATCATATCCTTTTCCATTCTCCGCCAGGATTGGGCAAGACGACTCTGGCCCATATCATTGCCAATGAGATGGGTGTCCGAATTATCACCTCCTCAGGACCCGCCCTTGAAAAGGGGGGAGATTTAATTAGCATCCTTACCCACTTAGAGAGAGGGGATGTCCTCTTTATCGATGAAATTCACCGACTCCCCAAGGTCGTTGAAGAGTTTCTTTATCCAGCCATGGAGGATTTCTGTATCGATTTCATATTTGATAAGGGAGCCCACGCACGAAGTCACCGATATCGTCTGGAACGATTCACCCTTGTTGGAGCGACCACACGAGCAGGACTCCTTTCGGCTCCCCTTCGAGAAAGGTTCGGTATCCTGAGAAATCTTGATTTCTACACGACAGAAGAACTCTGTCAAGTGGTAAAACGTTCTGCTGCCCTTCTCAATATCCCCATCGATGAGGGAGGGACGGAAGAGATTGCCAAACGATCCCGAGGTACCCCAAGGATCTCTAACCGTCTTCTCAAGAGGGTGCGAGATTATGCCGAAATCCGGGGGCCGGGGAGGATCAATCGAGAAGTCGCAGATGAAGCCCTCCGTTTAGAGGGCGTAGATGAGATCGGGCTCACGAGTCTGGATCGAAGATTTATCGAGACGATTATTCGATACTATCACGGAGGACCTGTTGGTCTGGAGGCCATCGCGGCCACCCTCCAAGAGGAAGCGGATACCTTGATTGATATGATTGAACCCTATCTTTTAAAGATTGGTTTTGTAGCAAGGATGCAGAATGGAAGAAAGGCCACCGAATTGGCCTATCAACATTTCGGGATTCCTTACCCTGAATCTCAGAGACAGTTCTCCTTTCCCACCCGTAAAAGACATTGATCTCTTTTTAATAGGGATAGCCTCCTCTAAGGAGTTCTTCAAAATATTGGATGGTCTTCGTGAGTCCCACCACCAGAGGGGTTTTTGGAGTCCATCCTAACTTTTCTTTTGCGAGATCAATGAGAGGCTGGCGATGCCTTGGGTCATCTACCGGAGGAGGTTTAAAAAGAATCTTTGATCTTGAACCCGTAAGTTCGATGATCTTTTGGGCTAATTCAAGGATTGAGATCTCCTCCGGATTACCGAGATTGATTGGACCGGTAATCTCATCAGGAGAATCCATGAGTCGGATCAGTCCCTCAATCATATCGTCCACATAACAGAAGGATCGGGTCTGGAGCCCATCTCCATAGACAGTAATAGGTTCGTTTCGCAGGGCCTGAAGGATAAAATTAGAAATCACCCGTCCATCATTGGGATGCATTCGGGGACCATAGGTATTGAAAATCCGTGCGACTTTGATCTTGATCTTATACTGTCGATGATAATCAAAGAACAGGGTTTCGGCACATCGCTTCCCTTCGTCATAGCAGGAACGAGGCCCAACACAATTTACATTTCCCCAATAGGTTTCGGGCTGAGGATGAATCGTAGGGTCTCCATAGACTTCGGAGGTGGAGGCCTGAAGGATCTTGGCTCTCAATCGTTTGGCCAGCCCGAGCATATTGATGGATCCATGGACGTTTACTTTCGTCGTCTGAACGGGGTCATTTTGATAATGAACAGGAGAAGCCGGGCAGGCAAGATTATAAATTTCATCTACCTCGACATAGAGAGGAAAGGTGATGTCGTGACGAAGGAGCTCGAAATAAGGTTGGTCTAAGAGGTGAGCAATATTTCTTTTTGTTCCTGTATAGAAGTTGTCCACACAGAGGACATCCTCTCCTTTCCTCAGAAGATGTTCACAGAGGTGAGAACCCAGAAAACCGGCACCCCCTGTAACCAGGATTCTCTTCTGTAGAAGTTCCTTCACCTTCTCCCTCCAAGAAATTAAAGGATCTCTTTATTAATTTCGACCTTGGCTTTTGCCCTCAATTGCTGGAGCCAATTTCTGAAAAACTCTTCTTGACGCTGATAAACTAACCTCCTTTCCAATCCCTTTTTTTGGGAGGAAAATTTTTCAGGATCGGGAGCCTCGATCTGGTGAAGCTTCACGATGAAGTACCCTTCTTTTGTCTTGATGACCTCTTTGGGAACGGGATTCTTTGCGGATAGAGAAGAAACGATGGACATCCACTCCATAGCCGGACCGATCTTAGGAATGACTCCTACGGCACGGTTGAAAAATCCTGTTTCCTCTACAGAGAGTCTTTTCCCATGGGCCACTTCCCTGATCTCTTTTCCTGCTTGAATCTCTTTAAGAATCCCTTCGGAAAACTCTCGAGCCTTCTCCTCTGCTTTCATCCCGATGACTTTTCGGTGGACCTCCTCTTTGACCTCTTCGAAGGAGGGGACCCGGGATTCTTTCTTCTCCAACAATTTCAGAATATAAAAGTTTGGTCCGAAGGAGAGAACCGGAGAAATCTCTCCCACCTTAAGGGAAAGGGCACTGGAATAGAAGGAAGGATTCCTTCCGATTTCTGGAATCTCATCTCCCTCTTTTATAAAATCAGTGGTTTTGATAGGGATACTCTTTTCCCGGGCATAGGCTTCTAACTCTCGGCTCCGAAAGAGGGAATAAAAGGCATCGTCTGCCCTCCGAGAAGCCACGGCCTTTGCCTTTTCTTTTTTTAGGGATTGAAGAATCTGATCCTTTACCTCCTCCAGAGTTCTTTGTTTCTCTTCCATCACTTCCTCAATTTTAAAAATATAGAAACCCGCTCTTCCTCTGATCACCCCACTGAATTGCCCTGGTTGGGTTGAAAAGAGGGCCTTTTGAAGAGCCTCTTCAACCATTCCTTCCTCGATCCACCCTAAATCTCCTCCTTTAGAAGCGGAAGGAGATTGAGAGTATAGTTTGGCCAGAGAGGCAAAGTCTTTGGTCTTTTTCGCTTTCTCTAAGATCTCCTCGGCCTTCTTCCTTTTCTCCTCCACTTTTTCGTTTGAATCCTGTGAGTCAACAGACAGGAGAATCTCTCTCGCCCTGACACGCCTGGGTGTCTTGAAACTCTCCTTTCGAAGCTCATAGAACCGTTTAACCTCATCGGGAGAAATCTGGACGGTGGCTTCAAAATCGGAGGGGCGAAAGGCAAGATATTGAACCTTGATCAAGGCAGGGATTCGAAACTCCTCTTGGTGTTTCTGATAATAATCCTTCATCTCAATCTCATTGGCACTCACGTCTTTCTGGAAGAGATGGGAGGAGACTTTAATAAAATGGAGGTTAATTCGTTCGTTCTCAAAGAGATAGGCATCCCACAGCTCTCCTTCAGAGATCTTTCCTCCACCGAGCTTAATCAGATTGACCACCTTCAAGTAGAGGAGATTCTCTTTTTGCATCTGTTCAAACTCTCCTGCACTCAGGCGATTAAGACGGAGGAATCTTTCATAGAGCTGAGGATCAAACCGGCCATTGATCTGAAAGGAAGGGTGGGATTCGATCATCCTTCTCAATTCTTCATCCGAAGTGTTTATTCCCAACCTCTTCCCTTCCTGAAGGATGAGGAGACGAGAAATGAGTTCATCCAAAACATTCTCTTTGATTTTCATTTCCTCCATCATCTTTTCGGTAAAGGCCGATCCCAGGGCCTCGCGATACTGTTTGATGACATTCTGAAGGGCTTCGTGATAGTCCTTGAGATTGATCTCCTCTCCATTGACCTTCGCTGCATAGTTGGGTCTCTTTTCGCGGATCAATGAATAGCCTCCCCAGGAGATAAAGGTCACGGCTACCAGGATAAGAATTCCTCGTAGCATCCAGGAAGAGGCATGTTCTCTTAAAATCCTGAGCATAGAGGGTCTCCTTTCTTGAATCCCAATCTTAATCAATCCCTCTTAAAAATACAAGTTCTCCTTTCGATCCAAGCATTTCGATGTCATTTAAAATTTAACTCTTCAGACATCAACCTTCACGGGCGCCTGTTTCACCACCAATCACCGATAGGTTCCCTCTTGTAGTACCCCCATCACTCAATTGGAGAAAAGGGTCCGGGAGGGGGGTTGGAAAATACTTCTTTCGGGCTTAAGATATATTTTTAACCTTCGGTGAGGGGTTACTCTTGTAAAAATATTTATCTTGAATCGGTGGGTAGGATTTGTTAAGATAGGGCAGTTGGAAAAATCGAAAGGATTGGTATGGTATTCGATTCCCTGTGGGGCCTTTTTTCAACGGATTTAGCCATTGATCTTGGAACGGCCAATACGGTGGTCTATGTGAAGGGGAAAGGGATCGTCTCGTCAGAACCTTCTGTGGTTGCGGTTCGCAGGGATGCCCGGGGGGACAAACATATTATTGCTGTCGGCCGTGAAGCCAAAGAAATGCTGGGGCGTACCCCTGGATCTATCTATGCGATTCGCCCTATGAAGGATGGCGTGATCGCAGACTTTGAGATTACCGGAGAGATGCTCCGGTACTTTATTTCTAAGGTCCATAATCGAAAGGCCTTGATCCGGCCCCGAGTGGTTATCTCCGTCCCTTCCGGAATCACTCCGGTGGAAAAAAGGGCGGTAAGGGAATCTGCCCAATCTGCAGGGGCAAGGGAAATCTATCTCATCGAAGAACCTATGGCCGGGGCAATTGGGGCTGGATTGCCGATTACCGAAGCCTCCGGAAATATGATTGTGGACATCGGTGGGGGAACGACCGAGGTCGCTGTCATCTCCCTTTCGGGAATCGTCACAAGTCAATCCATTCGGGTTGCCGGAGATAAGATGGATGAGGCGATTGTCCAGTATGTGAAAAGAAAATATAATCTCTTGATCGGTGAACGAACTGCAGAACTGATTAAGATCAATATTGGGACGGCCTATCCAGAAGAACATCCTGAGACCATCGAGGTCAAAGGAAGGGACTTGGTGACGGGAATTCCCAAGACCCTCGAAATCAATAGTGAAGAAGTCCGAGAGGCTTTGGCCGAATCCATCAATATGATTATCGACACGGTACGGATTACCCTTGAAGAAACCCCTCCAGAACTGGCTGCGGATATTGCAGAAAAAGGGATTGTCCTCGTAGGAGGAGGGGCTTTGTTGAAGAATTTAGATGTTCTTTTGAGGGAAGTGACGGGGCTTCCCATTACTATCCCCGAGGATCCTCTTTCCGCTATCGTGTTGGGTGCAGGAAAGGTTCTCGACAATGAACATCTTCTTCGAACCGTGACTTTTCAGTAGTAGTAATTCATGAGGATGGGGAGTCTTTTCCTCTCTCGAAGATATACTCTTCTCACCATCGTGATTCTTCTCCTCCTCTTTGCCCTCATATTGATGTCCCTGAGGGTGAAACAAAAGGGTGGGGTGGAGGGTTTGGATGCCTTCCTCATCGAACTCTATTCTCCTTTCCAAAAAGGGGCCACCTCTATTTTCAACAAAGTGAAAGGTCTCTTTTATAGCTATCTCTTTTTAGTCGAGCTTGAAAAAGAGAACAGGATCCTCAAACAGAAAATCGCACGATTAGAAAGAGAAAACCAGGAAATGAAGGCTCTAGCTTCCTCCGGCGAGAGGCTTCGGAAACTCCTTCAATTCCGCGATAGTTTCTCGATGAAAATGGTGGCTGCCGAGGTGATTGGCCGAGATCCGACCTCCTGGTTTAAAAGTCTGACCCTGAACAAGGGAGAGAGAGATGGGGTTCAGAGAGGAATGGCGGTCCTTTCACCAGAAGGAGTCGTCGGTCAAATCCTTAAAACCGGACCTTACCATTCGATCGTTCTTCTGATCACCGATTATAATAGTGCTGTGGACGGGATGGTGGAGAGGACAAAGGCGAAAGCCCTGGTCAAGGGGACGGGAGAAAATCGCTGCTATTTAAAATACCTCTTACGCTCAGAGGAGGTGAATGTAGGGGATAGGGTCATTACTTCCGGATTGACTGGAAATTTTCCGAAAGGATTGGCGATCGGGGAGATTACAAAAATAGAGAAAGAGAGCCATGGGGTCTTTCAATATGCTGAATTGATTCCTAAGGTGGATTTCACTAAATTGGAAGAAGTGCTGATTGTGACAGAGACATTTACTCCTCCGCCCCAAAAAGGGAAACCAATAAAAAAAACGAAATGAAGAGGATCGTTCTTACTCTCTTTTTAGGAATCCTTCTTTTCACTCTTCAATCCACGCTCCTCACCCTTTCCCCCTTTCATAGAGTCAGGCCTGACCTCATTCTTATCTTCATCCTCTTTATGGGGCTCTCCTCTCCTCTTGTTTCCGGGGGAGTTCTCTCCCTTTTTTTTGGATATGGGATGGACCTCTTCTCAGGAAATATGTTCGGCCTTTATACCCTTACTCGGTCCATCCTTTTTTTCCTTGCTCACACCTTCAAAAATCATCTCTATCTCGAACGTCCATCCTTTCAGTCCATCTTCGTTTTCCTCTTTATATGGTTAGAGGGACTCCTGATCCTTTTTCTTCTTAGAATCCTCAATCCAGAACCATGGGGGACGCTTCTTCCCCTTCTATTCTCTCGCTTTCTTCCCCAATCTCTTTCAACCGCCCTGCTGTCCCCTCTCCTCTTTTTTCTATTTCATAAAGGCTCCTTTTTATTGAGTTCTGAATCTAAATTCGGCAGTGGGGAGAGAGGATAATGATAGAACTCAATTCCCAGCGACTGGAAGATTTCAAAGAAAGATATCCTTACTTTAAGATCTTTGCAGGAGTAACCTTCCTTCTCCTCTTCCTCCATCTATGGTACCTCCAGGTCTTTAAGGGAAGTGAATTTAGGCGTCTCTCCGAAACCAACTGCATCCGAATCCGTGAACAGATTGCAGATCGGGGGATGATCCTCGACAGAAAAGGCCGAATATTAGCCCACAACCGACCTTCCTTTGAAGTCTTCCTCGTCCCTGAAGATTCAAAAAGAAATCCAGAGGTATTAGGAAAGGTCTCCACCCTCCTTCACCTCCCGTTGGAGGAGATGGAAGAGAAGCTAAGGAGAGAAAAAAAGAGACCGGCCTATCGACCGATTAAGATAAAATCGGATATCGATTGGGATCAATTGTGTCTCCTTGAATCGAATCTGATCCATCTGCCAGGCCTTCAGGTGGACGTCATCCCCAGACGATTCTACCCTTATGGAACTCTGGCCTCTCATCTCATCGGCTATTTAGGTGAAATTGACGAAAATGAGTTAAAGGAGAGAAGGGACCAGAAATATCGAATAGGTGCCTTTATTGGAAAGTCAGGGGTGGAATCTCTCTGGGAAAGGGATCTCAAAGGAGTGGATGGGGGGCGACAGGTCGAAGTGGATGCCTTGGGAAGAGAGATTCGACAACTCGGAAGGATAGAGTCCATTCCAGGCCACAACGTCATTTTGACTATCGACCTCGATCTCCAGCGGGTCGCTGAAGAGGCATTCGAAGGAAAGAATGGGGCCCTCGTTGCCATGGATCCAAAAACAGGGAAAATATTGGCCATGGTGAGCAAACCCTCCTTTGATCCTTCCATCTTTGCACGGGGGGTCTCCCCCGCTGAATGGAAAGAATTATTAGAAGATCCTTTCTCTCCCCTTCAAAACAAGGCCATCCAGGGACAATATCCTCCAGGGTCTGTGTTCAAGATTGTTACTGCCATCGCAGGGCTCGAAACAGGAGCCATTCATCCCCACACTCAATTTCACTGCAATGGAACGTTCCCTTATGGAAACCGCTCCTTTCGATGCTGGAAGGAGAAAGGGCATGGAGCGATAAGCCTCCATCGAGCACTCGTGGAATCCTGCGATGTCTATTTCTATCAAGTAGGATTAAAAGTGGGGGTGGATGGGATAGCCTATTACGCCAGCAAACTCGAGTTAGGGAAAAAGACAGGGATCTCGCTAAGTCATGAAAAAACAGGAACCGTTCCTTCGACCTCCTGGAAAAAGAAACGTTTTGGAGTCCCCTGGTATAGTGGGGAGACCCTCTCTTTGGCCGTAGGTCAAGGCTATCTGAATAGCACGCCTCTCCAACTCGCCCAACTCATTTCCATTATTGCCAATGGAGGAAAGATCTATGTTCCCCAATTAGTAGAACGGGTAGAGAACCTTTATGGGGAACTCGTTCGGGAGTGCCCTCCGGTAGAGATAGGTAAGGTGGACATCTCTGAAGAGACCCTTCGAATTGTTCGAGAAGCCTTAAGAGGCGTGGTCCATGATCCTCATGGGACTGGGGCGGGCTGTGCCTTAAAGGGATTCCAGATCGCTGGAAAAACAGGAACAGCCCAGGTAATCCGGATGCCAGATGATTTCAAAAGAGGACAGCTCTATCGACTTCCCTTGAAGTATCGAGATCATGCCTGGTTTGTTGCCTTTGCCCCTTATGAGGATCCAAAAATCGCCCTCTCTGTTCTCGTGGAGCATGGAGGATTTGGAGCCGTCGCCGCGGTTCCCATCGCCCGGAAACTCATCGAGGCCTTTTTCCATCTCCCCCCTTCCACTCCTGAAAAAGGGCCGAAAGATCTTGAGGAGGAAGAATATGATTGATCGTCGTCTTTTTACCCATTTTGAATGGAGGATTCTTGGAGTCGTCCTTCTTCTCTCCTCTATAGGCCTTCTCAATCTCTACAGTTTTACCTCCAATGGAGAGGGGACTCTCTCACCCCTCTTTCTTAAACAGATGCTATGGTTGGGGATAGGTCTGGTGGTCATGTGGGCTGTGGCCTTCATCGAATATCGATATTATGCCGATTTTGCTTATCCCATCTTCTTTATTTTACTGTTCCTTCTGATCTTGGTATTTGGGTTTGGCGTGATCACCTCAGGGGCAAGGAGATGGATTCGGATGGGTTCCTTTTCTTTTCAGCCATCCGAATTGATGAAGATTGCCTTGATTATCGCCCTGGCCAAGTTTTATCAAAGACCTCCTGATCGCAAGGGCTACTCTCTAAAAGAACTCTCCCTCCCCTTCCTCTTTCTTCTGATGCCTGTGATTCTCATCCTGAAACAGCCCGATTTAGGAACGGCGATCATTCTGATTCTGATCTTCTTTTCGATCCTCCTCTTTGTCAAAATTCGTTTCTCCTCCCTCCTCCTTCTGATGGGGATAGGGGCAGCTCTCATCCCTTTGGGATGGAGCCTCCTCAAGGAATACCAGAAAAAGCGAATCCTGACTTTCCTTAATCCTGAATTAGACCCTTTGGGAGCGGGTTACCATCTTATCCAATCAAAGGTTGCGATCGGTTCTGGAGGCGTCTTAGGAAAAGGGTTTATGAAAGGAACCCAGTGCAAATTAGGATTTCTCCCAGAACCCCATACTGACTTTATCTTCTCCGCCCTTGCCGAGGAATGGGGTTTAGTGGGATGTTCAGTGGTGATGGGCCTCTATTTAATTCTCATCCTATGGGGTCTTCGTGTGGTCATCCAATCGAAGGATCGGTTCAGTGCTATCCTCTCTTTTGGAGCCGTCTCCATGCTCTTCTGGCATACTTTTATCAATATGGGGATGGCAATGGGGATGATGCCTGTAGTGGGAATTCCACTGCCCCTACTTAGCTACGGGGGTTCTTTTCTTCTTTCCACCATGATGGGGATAGGAATACTTTTCAACGTGAGTATGAGGCGATTTCTCTTCTAAAAGGGGACCTCATCATCCGGTCCAGGAATCTCTTCGGTTTCTATCTCATATTCCTTCTCTGGAATTGGAATCTCCACGGTGGTCCCAGGAGGGCCAAGCATTTGCATCTGGAGGGCAATGACCTCTGTGGTAGATCGGCGGTTTCCATTCTTATCTTCCCACTGACGAGTTCGAAGCCGTCCTTCAATGTAAACCTGTTTCCCCTTATTGAGGTAGTCCTTGCAGATCTCAGCCAGCCGACCAAAGGCAACGATTCGATGCCATTCTGTAAAGGAGACCTTCTCCCCGGAGCGATTGATTCGATTCTCGGTAGTCGCTATCCTAAAATTTGCCACAGCGGTTCCATTGCTAAGATATCTTATCTCGGGATCTGCCCCTAAGTTTCCGATTAAAATGACTTTATTGACACCAGCCATCCCCTCCTCCTTCTCCTCAATCTTCTATTGAGGCCAACTTACCACTTCTCGGGACATTTTTCAAGTAAAACTTAAACGAATGTATAACCCCTCACTGAAGGGTGGAAATAAATTGAGCCCGACAGGAGTATTTCCGAAACCCGTAGAATGCGGATCAATTTATAGGTTTAAGGAATACGAATCGATCCATCGTAGAAATGGGTTTCTGATTAAAACAAACGAAAGTTAAGATTTCGATGGGCCATTTAAGGTAGCCGCCCCATGGGTTTCTCCAATACCCCTCTCGGGCTTATCCCCCTCTTCTGAGTGAGGGATTACACGGACGGGAGAAAATCTTGATCATTGACCGATAGGAGAAGATGGATTAAAATTTCAATTAGAAGGATTTTTTTAATGATAAGACAAAAATTTTTATTTTTGGGGTCAATCATAGGGGGACTCCTCCTCCCTGTCTTCCTCTTGAATGGATTGTATGCCTTCTCTGATTCTTTTGGAATTCAGGAAATCCTCACAAAAAAGGAGGCCCCTTCTTTTTCTTTAAAAGATTTGGATGGGAAAGAGATTCTCCTTTCTGAAATGAAGGGAAAACCTTTTCTCTTATTTTTCTGGGGATCCTTCTGCCCTAGTTGCAAAGAGGATATTGTGCTGCTACAGAAATTTGCTCAGCAGATGAAAGACGAGTTGCGCATTTTCACGATTGCGGTGGATGGCGAGAAAGAGAAACGGGTCAGAAGAATTGTAAGGGATCTTCGCATCACGCTCCCCGTTCTCTTGGATCCAGGGGAAAAGATTGCTCGACTCTATGGGGTGAGGATGATTCCCACCGCCTTCCTCATTGATCAAGAGGGAATCCTCCGAGGGATGGTCGTAGGACAGAGGGATTGGTGTAAGGAGAATGCCTTCTATGAAATTAAAGCATTGTTAAACCTCCGTTGACAAACCTTTCTTTTTTCATATAATATTTATACCCATTGATGTCTAAGGATTTCGATGAGAAACCTTTATAAACCAGAAAGCTACGTCCTTCCCCAACGATTATCCTTTATCCCTCTTAAGGAGATGGTCATCTTCCCTTATATGGTTCTGCCTCTTTTTTTTGAATCGGATGAGGCCTTCACCCTTCTCTACAAGACCGTCTCTGAAAATAATCTCATCGGCTGTGTCTCTCAGCGAGATCCTTCCATCAAAGAACCTCAACCCAAGGATCTACTTTCCATTGGAACTGTCTGTCGAATCCTCCACTCCGTGAAATTACCAAGCAAAGGAATGAAAATCTTTGTAGAGGGATTGACCAGAGTGGCTCTGCGAAATGTCCTCTTTGAGAGACCTTACTTTAGGGCCGAAATAAAGGAAATAAATGAGTACGTAGAGAAGAGCGTCCTTTCAGAAACCCTGGTTCAGAGTATTGGAACCCTATTTAAACTGTCTCTATCTGTAGGAAAATCTCTTCCAGAAGATTTATTAAAGACGTTGGATAGGATCGACCATCCAGGCCGATTAGCCGATCTGATTGCTATTTCTCTCAATCTCGAATGGAAAGACAAGGTGGAGATCTTTGAGACCATCGATCCCCTTGAGCGTCTGAAAAGGGTTTATCAATTTTTCAGTCGGGAAGTCCAGTCCCTCTCTTCGAGAATCCATCCATTTTTTGCACCCAATAAAGAGATGGGGCGGACTCAGAGAGAATCCCCCCATCGAACATCGATGAGAAGTCAGAAGGAGATGCAAGAGGAGGATCCCTATCTGGCCGAGATCCATGAACTTCGAGAAAAAGTCCGATTGGCTGGAATGCCCCAAAAAGTGGAAGAGATTGCCTATAAAGAGATCCATCGATTAGAAAGGATGAATCCTATCTCTGCGGAATATACGGTTTCCAGAACTTATCTCGATTATCTCATCACGATGCCCTGGAATAAAAGGACGCCGGACAATCTGGATCTTACGAGGGCCCGAAGAATTCTTAATGAAGATCATTATGACCTTGAAAAAGTCAAGGAACGGATCTTGGAGTTTTTGGCGGTCAAGAAATTAAAGGAACCCATGAAAGGTCCGATCCTCTGTTTTGTGGGTCCTCCGGGAGTGGGAAAAACGTCTTTGGGCCGTTCGATCGCTCGTGCTTTGGAAAGAAAGTTTATTCGCATCTCCTTGGGCGGGGTAAAGGACGAAGCCGAGATTAGAGGTCACCGCAGAACCTATGTAGGAGCTCTTCCAGGTCGGATCATCCAGGAGATCCGTCGGGCCGAGACTTCCAATCCTGTATTTATGCTGGATGAGGTGGATAAGATAGGAGTCGATGTTCGAGGAGATCCAGCTGCCGCTTTACTCGAAGCCCTTGACCCGGAACAGAATTTCTCCTTTACAGACCATTATCTCGATGTCCCTTTCGATCTTTCCCATGTCCTTTTTATTGCCACCGCAAATACCCTCTCTCCGATTCCCCCTGCCCTATTGGACCGAATGGAGGTAATCCAGCTCCCAGGCTATACAGAGGAAGAGAAAGAAAAGATCGCCTTTCAATTTCTGATTCCTCACCAGAAAGAGGAAAATGGACTAAAAGATTATCCTCTCTCTTTTACCCCCGAAGCGGTCCGGAAGATAATTCGAGAATATACGCGCGAGGCCGGGGTAAGAAATTTAGAAAGGGAGATTGCCTCGGTCTGTCGAAAGGTGGCCAAGGAGATAGCCATGGGAAACACCCCTCCTCCACTCATTGATGATGGAAGGGTCGAAGAACTTTTAGGACCGCGTAAATTCTTTAAAGAGGTAGCCCAGGAGAAGGATCGAATCGGAGTGGCTACAGGGCTGGCGTGGACGGAAAATGGTGGGGAGATCCTCTTCATTGAAACCTCAAAGATGAAAGGGGACAAAGGGCTCCTTCTCACGGGGTCTCTTGGAGAAGTGATGAAAGAATCGGCCCAGGCTGCCCTCTCTTATCTCCGAGCCAATGCTTCCTCTCTTCAGATTCCTGAAGATTTCTATCAGGATTACGATCTCCACATCCATGTCCCTGCAGGCGCCACCCCTAAAGATGGACCTTCTGCAGGAATTCCCATTGCCACGGCCATCCTCTCCCTTCTCAAAGAAAAACCCATCCCCCATGATCTCGCTATGACAGGGGAACTTACCCTTAGCGGAAGAATCCTTCCTGTAGGAGGAATTAAGGAGAAGATCTTGGCGGCTCGAAGAGCTGGGGTAAGGGCGGTCATTCTGCCGAAGAAGAATGAGGTGGATTTAGGGGAAGTCCCGGATTACATCAGGAAAGAGATGAATTTCATTGTAGTGGATCATATCCAAGAGGTATTTAGCTATATTTTCTCCTCCTAATCCCATGAATCTATCTTTTTCTCTCTCGAAAAGGATCGTTAAGACCGTTAAGTGATGGGGACTTTTAAATCGGGTTTTATCTCTATTCTTGGAAGACCGAATGTGGGCAAGTCTACTCTCTTTAATCGAATTCTTGGAGAGAAGATTGCCATCGTGACTGAAAAACCTCAGACGACACGAAACCGAATCCTGGGGATCAAAAATGTCGAAGGGGCACAGTTAATCTTCCTGGATACCCCTGGGCTCCATGAGGGAGGATCCGAATTAAATAAGCGGATGGTGAAGACCGCTTTGGCCACTGGACGAGATTCGGATGTGCTTCTCTTTCTGACCGAGGCGACTTCTCCTCCTATGGAAGAAGACCGTCAGATGCTTGAGCACCTCAAGCTCAGCAAAGGAATTCCCTTTTTGGTGATCAATAAGATTGATTTGGTCAAGAAAGAAACTCTTCTTCCACTCATGGATCGATACCAAAAGCTCTTCCCCTTTGAAAAAATTATCCCCCTCTCAGCCCTTCAGGGGGATGGAATAGAGATCTTGATCAACGAGATCATTCGGGTCTTACCAGAGGCCCCACCCTACTTTCCGGAGGATATGCTTACAGATCAAACAGAAAGACTCATTGTCTCCGAGATCATTCGGGAAAAGGTGATTCAACATTCTTATCAAGAAATCCCCTATGCTACCGCGGTGACCATCGAGTCATTCAAAGAATTGGCCGAAAAAAATTTGGTCGTCATTCAAGCGACCATCTATGTAGAGAAGGAGTCCCAAAAGAAGATCCTCATAGGGAAGGGGGGTCAGAAACTCAAAAAAATTGGGGAATGGTCCCGTAAAGAGATTGAGGCCTTTTTAGAGAAAAGGGTCTTTTTGGAACTGTGGGTCAAAGTAGAAAAAAATTGGACGCGAAACCCAAGGGTTTTGGATAGTCTGGGCTATTTTTCCTAACTCCATTAAATCATGAATGAAAGAAGATCGTTAGGGACCCTCCTTCGATCCTATCGAGAATCAAAAAGGATCACCCTGAAGGAATTAGCGAGGCAAACCAAGATAAGGGAGCCTCTTCTCAAAGCCCTGGAAGAAGATCGATACGAGGATCTTCCTCCTCCCATCTATGTCAAAGGGTTTCTCTCCTCCTATGCAAAAGCGGTGGGGGCAAATCCCAAAGAGATTCTTCAACAGTATGATCAATTTTTTACTAAAAATCTCCCAGCTCCGATCGAGAGGAGGGTTAAGAAAAATCTGAATCAGAGGCAGTGGTGGATCATTGGTGGGGTCCTTTTTATCGGTCTTCTCTTCTCCTTCTTTTTCTATCCCTATTGGACACCTTTTTCAAAAAAAACTGCTCCCGAGAAGATCGAGATGAAGCCTCAAGCCTCTTCCCAACCCACCTCGATTCAGGAACCTTTGGCCGAGATGGGTCCACGTCCTTTTTCCCTTAAATTAGAAGCGACCGAAAGGGTTTGGATCCGCCTTGCTGTGGATGATCAACCTGAGAGAGAGATGATCCTTCATCCAGGAGAGGGAGGCTCTTTTCAAGCGGTTCGCCAGATCTATCTCCATATCGGGAATGCAGGGGGATTGAATCTAATTTTCAATGAAAAACCATTAGATAAAGTGGGCAGATCTGGAGAAGTCGTTCATCTCATTTTCACCCCCCAGGGATGGAAGTTTAAGGGTCCTGAGAAAACAAAAAATCCTTAAAAAAGAGAGGTGCAGTATGGTTCGTTATCATGACGAAGATGAAAGAGATCAGATTTCATGGAGAGAGATCGATCGAAGAAGAGACCGATCTCCTCATGCTCCCAAGGAACCTCCTAAGGAACGAGAAAGGCCAAGGAAATCGGATTGGCTAAAAAAGAGGTATCGAAAGGAAGTGGAAAAGCTCTTTATGGGCAAAAAAGGAACCAAAAAACATCAGAAGGCCCTGGATGACCTTGATCGCCTTCATGGAACGGATCAATTTGATGAGGCGGTTCGAAGCTATTTAGAGGAATATGGGCTTCCGGAAGATTGGAGCACCCTCTCCCTGCTTCTGGATTACTCAGACCCTGAAAAGGTCTCTGAAATCCTGAGGGTCATGAAAAACCTCTATGAGGAAAGAACTCCCGTAGAAAAACAGGGCTTCAAAGCAAAACTCGATATCCTTGCCATGACGGCCAATGATAGTGACCTCAGAGAGGTAGCCGAAGAGATCCTCCGATCTTTACAGTAGAATCATAGAGTCTCTTCAAACCCGCATCCTCCCAACGAAAATCTTTTACTCATCACGAAACCCTTCTTAGGGAGAACGCTCAAGACTTCTTCAGGGGCGGCTTCTGAATCGGTTTCCTTGGATGAAGGGACTTTCTTTTCTGGCGAAGTCTCTGAAATCGTTTTTGCTCCCCATATTTCCCGAATCGACCACCTTTCCCCATCCCTTATTCTCCATTCTCCTTGAGGTGTTAACCCGGAACTTTTAGGGACGAAAATTTTATATATTTATCAATGATCTCCTCCACTCGCTCCTTCTCCCAACCGGAATAAACCTCTCTCCCCTCTACAATGAATGAAGGATAGGTCCGGATCCTGTATCGTAACGACTTGTAGAATCCAAGAAAGGATTGAGCATCGATGAGTTTGATGAGGAGACGATGTCGGTAAAGGTGGATTAATTCCCGAATCCACTGAGACAATTTTATAGACTCTTCTTTGAGCTCAGAAGGATAATCCTCTATCTCTTTTTGATAAATCTTTTTGTCGATTCCTGCCTCATCAAAAAGGACCTTGCAATGGCTACACTGGTCGAAGAGGGTGATCCCCTTTGTCACGATCTCCAGCAGAATAGGTTTCATCTCCATTCTCCAAAAAAATTTTTAATCACTGAGAGGGAGTTATAGTTTATAATACATCAGTTCTCGACTGTAGGGTTTGACTTTTAGGGTGAGTAACTTCTGCTCTTGTTGGGACATGGGTTGAAACGATTGAGCAATCTGAACATTCATCTCCAACTGTTTGATATTATCGCAACCGACCACAGCGGCTGAAATCGGCTGACTCAAAGCATAACGAAAAAACCCTTCGACCGATTCCTCTCCAAAAATCTTTATACTCACCCCGCGACATAAGGTTTTCATTCCGACAATACCCAAACCTTTCTCTGTGGCTTTAGGGATGACTTCGTCGAGAAAAGACCAGTAATGAGGTTCTGCAGGGTTGATCGGGATCAGAATCACATCGAAAGGAAAAAGATCGATCGCCCTGGATAGGAGGGTTGGATTTCGATGGGCAGTGATCCCTGTAAATCGGATTAATCCATTCCGTTTCGCTCCTTCCAAGGCCTTACAGATCCCATTGGAGCCAAAGATCTGATCTAAATCCTTTGGAGTCCTCACATCATGAACCATCCAGAGGTCGAGATAGTCGATCCCCATGGCCTTAAGGGTCATCTCTAAGTGCTTCCATGCCCCTTCTTCGGCTCTCTCGTGAGATTTGCTGACAAGAAAGATCTCTTTTCGTCTTTCTCGTCTCTCTTGAAGAGCCATCCCATAATAATTCTCACTCCCCGGATAGGCTCGTGCAGACTCGAAATAGGTAACCCCTAAGTCCATCGCTCGATGGATTAAGGCCACAGCCTCTTCTTCCCGCCCATAGGTTCTAAGTAACCCTTCACCACCCAATCCAAAAATTGAGACTTGTTCCCCGGTCTTTCCCAGACTTCTTTTGGGCATGAGGTTTTTCATCTCATAATCCTGCTGATAGGAATCTTTGGTCTATGGATGGGAAAGAGGATTTTGGATACGGATAGAAGACCCATCGGTGAGAAAAATGGTGGAGCTGATGGGGATCGAACCCACGACCTCATGAATGCCATTCATGCGCTCTCCCAGCTGAGCTACAGCCCCACCTTTAAAAAATTAACACTAAAAAATAGGACTTGTCAAATCTTAATAAGACTTAAAAGGAATCCCTCACTTTTATCCCCTCCGCGTTCTATGGGTTTCGGAAATACTCCTGGCGGGCTTAAATTATTTCCACCTTTCAGTGAGAGAATACCATTGAAAAAAAAGATCAACCCTTATAATATTTAATTAAGATAGAGGAAGGGTAGAAAAAGAGTAAGGCCATCACAGGAAAGGGGGAAGGACCATGTTTGAGGAATCATGGGAAGATTTCTTTGACTTTCGTTTTGGCCCCTTCCGAATGGGTGCTTCACTCAGACCCTTCAGGGCCAGTTACTCCAGAACTAAAGATTCCCATATTTTGAAACTTCGTTTGAATCCAGAACTTAAGAAAACCGATATAAAAGTCAGACTATTAAAGGACGGAATCCTGGAAATCGAATGGCCTCGCAAGGCTGAGGGAGAGGAGATTCCTGTAGAATAGAACGGGCGTCAAAGAAAAGATAATCGAAAGCATTCACAGGCATTGAGGGTGGTCTGTTGGGTGACCAACTCTGGATCCAATCCCTTGAGGAGTCTCACCTCCTTCATCGTGATCCTTACATCTTTAGGTCTGGATTCCATTCCCTGATAAGAAACAGGGGTATCCGTTTCTAATAGAATTCTCTCCAAAGGGGCCTTTCTGATGGCTTCTCGATGAGGAGGACTATAGGCTAAGGCAGGGGTTGCGGAAATGAAGTAACCCTTCTTAAAAATTTCATCCAGCAGCTCCAGAGGACCTGAATACCAATGAAACACAGCTTGACGAATTCCTTTGTCCGAGATCATTTGGAAGGCATCTCGATGAGAAAATCGACAGTGAACAATGATCGGCTTATCAAACTGGTTCGCGATATCAAGAAGTTCACCAAATACTTTATGCTGGAGCTCTTTCTTCACCTTCGCCCTATAATCCAATCCAATCTCCCCTAAAGCCACACAATCCATTATATGATTTCGAATGAATAAAAGATTGGTTTCTACCTCCTCCTCGATCACCTCCCATGGATGATATCCGATAGCTGGATAAACATATTGGGGGTAGGACTGACTGATCTCCAAGGTTTTCTTATTCGATTCTATCTCACTCCCTACCGCCATCACTCCTCCCACTCCGATCTCTTTGGCCGCAGCAAGGGATTGCGAGAGATCTTTTAACTCTGCCAGGTGAGCATGGGCATCAAACAAGAACATAGGATCGATCTGTAATCCCTCACTCAAATGGGGAGTAAATCCAAGAGGGGTATTGGAAGCGTCCTATGGGTTTCGGAAATACTCCTCTCGGCCTTAAATTTATTTCCACCCTTCAGTGAGGGATTACGATTGGTATTCATTTTTATTTGACTAATTTAAAAATCTTTGATATGAGTATATTAACCTACTTTGTCGTCTGATGTCTATCTCTAAATCACTCGGATCGTAATCCATCACTCAGAAGTGGGAGATAAGCTCGATATAGGGGTATTGGAGAAACCCATGGTGCGGCTACCTTAAATGGCCCATATAAATCTTAACTTTCGTTTGTTTTAATCAGAAACCCATTTCTACAATGGATCGATTCGTATTCCTTAAACATATAAATTGATCCGCATTCTATGGGTTTCGGAAATACTCCTGTCGGGCTTAAATTTATTTCCCCCGCTTCAGTGAGGGGTTACCTCGGATCGAGGCTTTCGATCAAATTTGTTGATATCCTTTTCTAAGTATCCACCCCTTTCAAAATGAACCCTTAAAAAGGAGACGAAGCGATGATGACCCGAAAAGAATTTCTTGAACAGGTCATGAAGATGGCAAACCTCAAAGACCTGAAACAGGCGGATGAGGCTACCCGGGCCGTAATTTCTTTAACCAAATTAATCATTGGTCCTAAACTTTCCCAGAAGATCGCCAAAGTCTCACCCCCTGATCTTCGAGAGGGATGGGAAGCCATCAAACCTGCCTATCCCAAAAAACCGATCAAGATCCTTACAGGGCCCGGTGGTGAAGACGCAGATATCCGTGAAATGGTTCCCCATCTTCAAAAACACCTCGGAGTGGAAATCAAGGTCGAACATATCTCTGGCTTCTGGGGGAAAATTCCATTCGAAAAGTTCCAAGAAATGGAGCCTGATGGTTATACATTGATATGTTATACATTTCCTCGAAGTATTATTATCGAACAGATGGGGGAGGCCCGTTTCAAAGCAAAAGAGTTCACCCCCATCTTCGCCTGGTCTTCAGGAAACCAGTTCTTAGTGGTTCCTTCAGGAACTTTTCAGACCTTTGAGGATTTTCTAAATGAGGCAAAGAAGCGCACCCTCACCGGGGCTATTCCGATCAAGGGTGGGATCAACCATATTGCCGGGCTGGTATTAGCCGAAGGATTAGGGATTCAGGTGAACTGGGTCCCTTACGGAGGATTGACTCCGAGTATCGCCGCATTATCCCGAAGAGAGGCAGATTTTACGATCTCTTTGGGAGGAACCCTTCCCCCCTGGGTGAAGGCAGGGAAAATAAATATCCTCGCCATGCTTCCTGATAAGACCGGAGGACGGAGTCCCTATTTCAGTCATATTCCCACCGTTAAGGAGTTGGGCTATGATATTCCACCCATTACGACCCGACATGTTCTGGAGGCCCCACCTCAGACTCCATCCCATATTGTGAAGGTTTTAGAAGAGGCTTTAAGCAAGATCATTCGGAAATCTTCGTATATCGAATGGGCGCGAAAGAACCTTGTCCTAATAGACCCATTAGGGGCACAGACTCTCTTTAAAGAAAAAGAGGAGGTTTATTCCTATATAGAAAAGATTAAAGAGAAACTGAAGAAGGAATGGTGAAAAAATTTTCCATTCTTCGGTTCATTAAGATGGCTCAGACGGATCTTCCATCGCTTTCTCTAAAAGCTCGGCGATATCATAGACCTTAACAGCCTCATCTTTTCCCCTAGCCTTAAGACCATCCTCAAGCATGGTCAGGCAGTATGGGCAGGCGGTAGCAATGACATTGGGGTTCAGGACCAATGCCTGATCCACTCGCATTTCATTGATTCGTTTCCCAAGGTGTTCTTCCATCCACATCCTTCCACCCCCACCCCCGCAGCAGAAGCTTCGATCAAAGGAACGTTCCATTTCTTTTAAAGTCACCCCTGGAATAGCCTTCAATAGATGTCTTTGGGGTTCATAAATTTGATTATAACGACCAAGATAACAGGAATCGTGGTAGGTGATGGTAAGAGGAGATTGCTGACGCAATACCAGCTTGTTTTGGTCTAACAAGATTTTAAGGAATTCGGTTTGATGGATGACCTCGAAGTTTCCCCCAAACTGAGGGTATTCATTCTTCAATGTATTGAAACAATGGGGACAGGTGGTAAGGATCTTTTTAATTTTATATCGCTCAAAGACCTCCAGATTCTTCTCCACAAGCATGAAATAAAGATACTCATTTCCAATCCTTCTTGCAGGGTCTCCACAACATCCTTCTTCTGGCCCCAGGATCCCAAAAGAGACTCCCGACTTTTTAAGAATCTTGACCATGGAGATAGCCACTTTTTTATTTCGATCATCGAATCCTTTAAAGCATCCCGGGAAATAAAGCCACTCCACCTCAGGGTTCTCAGCTAAGGTCTTTACTCCGAGGGTCTGGGCCCAATCGGCCCTCTGACTCTTCTCCACCCCCCAGGGATTGCTCTTTCTTTCCATTGCCCGAAAGACTTCTTTCAGTTCGCTCGGATATTGACTCTCCATGAGAACCTTGCTTCGTCTCATTTCGATGAGCTTATCAAAACACGAGATATAAACTGGACATTGTTCCAAACAATTGAGACAGGCCGTACAGGACCAAAGGGTATCTTCTGAAATGATCTCCCCTACCAATGGCGTGGGTTCAGGATCCTTGGGTTGATCCAATGGAATGAGGGTTCCTCCCTGAGTGAGAAGATGGGCCCTGAGATCCTGAATCACTTTTTTGGGATTGAGCGGTTTTTCACTTAGATGGGCAGGACAGTTATCCTGACATCTCCCGCATCGGGTACAGGCCTCCAGATCGAGAAGCTGTTTCCAGGTGAATTCTTTGATGACTGTTGCTCCATAGGTTTCCGCCTCTTCAAAATTAGGGATCGGTCTTATGGCTCCTTTCGGGGCCAAAGGTCTGTAATAAACGTTGAGGGCGGAAAGAAAGATATGTTCGAGAGAAGAACGGCTCAAACCAATATAACCAAATAGAATCAATGCCGGGATTCCATGAATCAATACCCGATGCCAGAGAAGAAGTTCATTTAACGGGTCCAGGGGCAAAATGAGAATGAAGGGACTCAAAAGGGAGCTCAGCGGGGCCCAGAAGAAGGATTCAGGAGGGAGAGGTCCCCCTCCGAGAACCATTCGATAGCTTTTGATCAGGTATCCGGTGAGAATAATTAAAAAGGCCCAGAGATATTTCAGGTGGTCATCGGGTTTCGAGTCGAGTCTTTCAGGTTTGAAAATAAATCGCCGAACCACAGCCATTAAGGCCCCCAGAAGGATCACTCCTCCACCGATTTCAGAAAGAAAGGAGGCAGAAAGATAGAGAGGCTGCGGAGGAACTCTCCATCCTGTGAATGGAGAAAAGAGACGGATCCCTTTCCCAATAAAAAGGAGAAGGGTTCCCCAGAAGATAAGAAAATGCATTAACCCAGGATAACCCTCTCTCCAGAAACGGGCATGGCCAAACACCACTTTGACCACGGTTTTGATCCTCTCAGGAATCTCTCCTGAAGAGTCCTCCTCTTTCCCTATCCGCCACAGACGAAGGTGTTGCTCACGAAAGGTATAAACAAAAAGGGCGGTGAGTCCAATGAGTAAGATGAAGAAAACAAGGCTTATAGGATAAAGGACATTTGTAAGATAAGCCTTCTGTTTCACCCAGAAGGAGAGCGAATGGGACTCCCAAGAAGCTCCTTGCCCTGTGAGGAGACTCAGTTTAGGATAAAAAAGAATTAGATGGGCAACGAAGAAGGCCGAAATGGCAACCCCAACGATCCTGAGGGCCCATCGGATGAATCGGTCGTATTTCTGTCGAAACCCGAGATCAAGAAGGGTCAGGCGAAAAGCCAAAAAAAGGCAATAGATGACCCCGATAAGGATTAAGATCTCTATCAAAATGGCTATGGGCCTCAAATCTCTTCCTCCCTATTTCATCTCAAGATTTTCCTCTGCCCTTCCTTCGGGAAGGATCTCCAGATATCTTAAGCCAAGGACAAATAGAAGAACGACCAATGAGACGATACTCAAACTAAGGATGCTCTCCCAGAAGGTGATCGGAAAAATGGCGGGCTCTCCCCAGGGGCCCTCCATCTTTCCTGGGAAGAAAGGCTGGGGATGAGCAGTCCCTGGAATGACCAAGGCTGCCCGCTCTCCAAAGACTCCAAGAACTACGGATAGAGCGGCAATAATTACCCATCCGATACTCTTTTTTGTTTTCGGCCAGGTGAGAAGAAATAAGGGGAAACCGATCCCCATTCCGATTTGAAAAATCCAGAAGACCCACCAGTAATCCCCGGTCAACAGGTAGAGGGTTGCCTCCCGGTTTGGAAAGTAGAGATGAGTCAGTTTATCGACGAACACGGTGACCAAAAGAATCAGAATAATGATCCTAAGAAGCCTTGCAAGAGAAAAGATTAATTCTTCATGAATCACCCTCCGGGTCAGTTTGAAAGTAACCACGGCGATCAAAATGATCAAAGAGGTTCCAGAGGTAAGGGCTGCCATTAAAAACTCGAAAGGTTTAATAGGGGAGAAAAAGATCTCCCGGTTTCCAATGAGTCCAAAGATCGCCCCGGTCCCCATATGAACAGCGATGGCCCAGAGGACATCGATCGTTCCGACGACCACTGCCAACCGTTTCCTCCCTTCAAAGATGAGCCAGAGGTAAATGAGCATGAGCGTGATGTACCCTGTGTAGAAAATGGAATTGATCGCAAAAAGAGAACTCATATTGTTGAGGTAAAAATACATAAAAAGACGCCAAGCCTTCTCAGGCCTCCCCAAATCGACCATCACAAAGATCATGGCCCCTATCATTAGGAGAATTCCCATAAAAACGGCCAATCGTCCAATCGGTTCATAGGTTTCTTTCCTAAAGACATAACTGAGGGAAGAAATAATGATCGCCCCTGCGCTCAGGCCGATGAAGTAGATGTAAAAAGTAATAAGCTGTCCCCATGGGATAATGTTACTAACCCCCCATACCTGCTGTCCTTTAAGGTAGGCCACCAAGAAACTCGTGATAAAGACTCCGACCATCGCTCCCAAAAAGACCATCAAAATTTTATAACCCCTTGAGGTTCCATTAATAGTAGAGTAGTTCATCTCCATCGGTTCATCCTTTACCTCGAGAGATAGATCACTTTGGGATGGGTCGACAGCTCCTCCCTCAATCGGAACGAAGCTCGTGAAGCGAGGAGCTTGTTGATCGGACTTTGAGGATCATCCAGATCTCCAAAGGTTCTTGCCTGAGAAGGGCAAGCCTCCACACAGGCTGGAACAACCTCTAACCCGATCTTCTTTCCTTCCCTGAGACCTTGATCAATTCGATGAAAACAGAATGTACATTTCTCCACCACTCCCTGGGTTCGAGTGGGAAAAGGCCAGGGTTCCCAGGATTTCCGATCTGGAGGCTCATCCTGGTGATGATAAGGTTTTCCCTCTTGCGCTTTGTAGTTAAAGCTTCTTGCCCCATAGGGACAGGCGACCATGCAGTATTTACAGCCAATGCATCTCCGATAGGATTGCATAATAATCCCGTCTTCTCGTCGAAAGGTGGCCTTTGCAGGGCAGACCGTGACACAGGGAGGATGATCACATTGCATACAGGGCATGGGTAAGAGCTCTATTCGAAAATGGGGGTATTTCCCCCTCGTTACCGCAATCATCTTGTGCCAGAAAATCTCCCTTCGGGACCTCTGCTCCTCAGGAGATCCATGAGGGACATTATTCTCTTCCTTACAGGCAACCACACAGGCCTGACATCCCACGCATTTATCTAAATCGATCACCATTCCCCATTTCGGCATCCTTTACCTCCCATCTCACTCACTCCATCCCTTTCCTCCGCTTTGAAAAAAAGGATGAAAGATGAGAAAGGGTTTCTTCGGATAAGTTAGGCTTTATAAACCTTAACTCGGGTATTAAAAAAAGCGGATTGTCCACTCAACCGATCAAAATCCACCCCAATGATTTCATTCGGATTGCACCCGATCCCTTTTTGCCATCTTCCATAGGAGGTGTGGCCCTGTCCTAAAGGGATACATACCAGATCCGGCGGCACTCCTTCGGAGAACTTAACAGAGGTTTGAATCTTCCCAAAAGGAGATTCAATCCAGATCCTATCCCGATCCTTTAAATTTAACTGGGTTGCTGTCTCAGGATTTATCTCTGCTGGGCTTGCCCATCCCACTCCCTGCATGGGGAGGAAAATCTCCTGGGCCCATGGATAATTCTGACTTCCATTTTCAAACGTGAGGAGAGGTTGATAGGGGAAGAGAAGAAATGGATATTGCTTCTCATCCCCCAACCACTTCACTTTTGTATAACAGGCCATAAGAGGCGCTGCTTGACCCATCATTTTCTTCTTTTCATTTTGAAGCCTTTTTAGGTTTCCTGATAGAAACTCAAACTTTCTCGATGGGGTTTGAAAGATTCGGGAATACTTTCTATATTCATATCCCGGGCCTCTCCAGACCCCTTTCTTTAAAAATTCCTCCCATCCAAGAAGGGAGGAGGTTCGAAATCGAACAAATTCTTCTGCAGAGCCCCCTATCTTTCTAAAGGCGTTTGCCACTGTCCCTGGAATTCTTTCTGCTAAAAGAAAGAGGATATCCCCGATAGATTTAGACTCTCCCATAGGCTTAATTACAGGTTGTTTAATCCTCACCTCAACGAATCCTCCGCCTGGAGAAGAATGTTCGTATCCCCATTCTTCCAGATAGGTTGTCGCTGGAAGCAGAATGTCAGCGAACTGAGCCATTTCGCTCACGAAGGGGGAAATGTGAACATAGAAGGGAATCCTTTTAAGCGCCTCTTCCCATTCCCCTGAACCAGGCGCGCTCATCATGAAATTACTATTGAACCCCATCGCCATTTCAACAGGATAAGGTTTTCCTTCTCTGAGAGACTTCGGAATCTGATTCGTGACGACTCGGGCCACTGGAAAAAGTTCAGTCCTTCGAAAATCGATAGGAACCTGTTCTAACCCTTTTCGACCCACCTCGTCACCCTCTATCTTTGGAAGGGCTCGATACTCTGGAAATTCCTGATAGAGAACCCCTCCAGGGGTATCCAAACTTCCCACCAACGCATTTAAACAATGGATGGCATAACCGACATAGGAGCCTTCGGGCCAGGCAAGGGCCCCTTTTCCTGCTATGGCCAGAGCAGGCCGGGTTTGGCCAAACTCTCTTGCCACTCGATAAATAATCTCCGTAGGAATTCCAGTGATCTTTGAAACGGTCTCAGGCCTATACTCTTTCAGGACGATCTCTCGATACGGCTCAAAACCGACGGTCCACCTCTTCACAAATTCCTCCTCAAAGAGACCCTCTTTTAGGATGACATGGGCAATCCCCATGGCCAGAGCCGCATCGGTTCCTGGATGAATCGGGATCCATTCGTCCGATTTGGAAGCGGTAAGGGAGTAGCGGGGCTGAATATCCACCACTTTAGCCCGGATGGATCTCTCCCGGCGAATTTTACCCCATTTTCTCAGCCATCGAGCCACTGGAGGGGCCGACTCAATAAGGTCTGCTCCAAATGAGAGGATATAATGGGTATGATCCAGATCGTAAACCAATGGTTCGAAATGTCCATCCCCCATCCACCGACCTGTCCTCTCAGCTTCATCATCCAAACCCTCTCCAGAGACTAGATTCGGTGTCCCATAGGCCTCTGCAAACCTCAAAATCAGGTCTTCATGGCTCCTTGAGTTCAACCCAGAAAAAAGAAGAAGATGGTGGGGAATGTGGCTTTCCCGAAGACTTCGGAGTTTCCTGGTGATCTCTTCAATCGCTTGGTCCCAGGAGATGGGCTTCCACTGGGGATCGATCCCCTTTCCCTTTTTGGGTTGGGACCTCTTTAAGGGAGTAAAAATTCTATCAGGGTCATAAAGCACCTGAAGACCAATATGCCCTCGAGGGCATATCTGCCCTTCCGAAACGAGAGAGAGACGATTCCCTTTGATCTGGACGACTCTTCCACGCTCCACCTTCACCCTTATTCCACACCGAGAGGAACAATTCAGGCAGGAAGTTGGAATCCATCTTCCCCTCGAACCTGAGGGAAAGGATGGAGTGGCGAAGGTCTCCGGAGAGACTTTATCGATGCCCAAGGTACCCGCAGAAAGTCCAGCTATGGCAGTCAGTTTCAGAAACTTTCTGCGGCTAAGGCGGAAACCCTGTAGATTGTTTTTCTTTTCGTCAGAGTCCTTTTTTCTCCCTATCATCTTTTTCCCACCGCGATCTTCAAGACCAAATTCAATTTTAAATTAATTGGAAAATTTTAAATAAAGTTATATAAAAAATAGGGGTCTCCTTGTCAATAGGTCACCCTTTTTTATTTAACCTGAGCGTTGCTCTTTAAATTTCTGGATCAGGGCTGGTAATACTTCTTTATAATCGGCAACAATTCCAAAGTGAGCGACATTGAAGATATTAGCCTCTGGATCCTTATTGATCGCCACGATACATTTGGATCCTAAACAGCCCACGATATGGGACATCGCTCCCGAGAGGGCAACGGCAATATAGAGTTTAGGGCTGACGACCTTCCCACTTTGACCGATCTGTCGAGTGACAGGAATCCACCCTTCATCGCAAGCCCTTCTGGTCGCTCCTACTGTTCCACCCAGTAGACGAGCCAGTTCCCATAACATCTCAAAGTTCTTTGCGCTTCCAATTCCATGTCCACCACTGACGACGACTTCCGCATCCTCTAACTTTACCCCTTCGACCTCTTCCTTGATTCGATCCACCACTTTTACTTTCACTACCGAAGGATCGACCTTCTCTTCTACCAAAATGACCTCGCCCTGTCTCGAATCGTTTCTCTCTGCAGGAGAGAAAATCTTTGTCCTTATGGTGACCATCTGAGGTCGAGCGGATTTCGAGACTACCTTTGCATAGGCATTCCCCCCAAAAATGGGCCTTGTGGAAATCAGGAGTTTGGTGGAAGGGTCGATCGTCAAATCGACGGCATCCATAGACAATCCCCCCTTTAATCGGCCATTTAAACGGGGAGCCAGATCGCAACCTATATCGGTATGACCGATGAGTAAAATGGAGGGCAGAGTCTTCTGACAAAAGCTTGCAATCCATTGGGTATAGGCATCGGAGTTATATTCATCAAAGAGAGAATCTTCTCCTACATAGACTTTATCGGCTCCGTAGGCGATGGCCTCCTGAGCTAAAGCCCCTGCCTTTCCTCCCATCAGGAGGACACTTAACTCCTCTCCTAATTCATCAGCAAGCCTTCTCCCGCACCCCAGGAGTTCCATCGTAATTGGGGCCAATCTCCCTTCTGCCATCTCTCCCAAAACCATTACACCTTTATATGGACTCATGGTGGTCTCTCCTCCCCTCATATCATTTTTGCGAGCTTTGAGACTAAATTGGTCGCCACTTCAGCAGGTGTAGCTCCAGAAATCATCTCACATTTCGTTTCACGAGTAGGGATAAATATCTCTGTAATCTCTGTATGGGCTTTTGACCGATCCAATTCTGAGAGATCTGCACCGATATCCTTTGCCTTCCAGATAGGGATCTGCTTTCGTCGAGCCAGCATGAGAGCCATTCCAGCAGGAAGGCGAGGAAGTCCGATCTCGCTACTCACCGTCACCAAGGCAGGCATCGGAGCCTCTACCACTTCGAAGCCGTCTTTCAGGATTCTCTTTACCTTCAGCTTCTTATCTTCCGCTTGAATATCGCAGGCAAAGGTGATGACAGGAAGTCCAAGAATCTCTCCCAAAATGGATCCCACCTGTCCTGCTCCCCAATCGGCCGCCTGCCGCCCACATAAGATCAGATCATATCCTCCGATCTTCTGAATGGCTTTTCCTAAGACATAGGCCGTCCCAAAACTGTCTAAGTTTTCGAAGGCCTCGTCCTGCAGGACATATCCATCGTCGGCACCCATTGAAATCGCATGGCGAACCACGTCCGTTGATTTTTCCGACCCTACACTGATCACGGTGATCTTTCCTTTATGCTTATCCTTAAGACGACAGGCCGCTTCTACGGCTCGCTCATCATAGACGCTGATCACCGGTGGCACTCCAGGGGGAGGAATCACCTTTTTCGCCACTGGATCAATCTTAAATTTCGCTGGAGGGATCTCGGGATCGGGAACCTGTTTTACACAAACAATCGTATGCATAGCCTTTCCTCCTTATGAAGACTTCTTCAGAGACAGTTCGACCATCTCGACAAGGTCTTTGGCCTTCAGAGAATCTTTATTCTCAATGCTTTCTTCAAACATTTGTAAACAATAAGGGCAACTCGTTACCACCGTATCCACTTCTGTTTTGATCGCCTCCTCAATCCGTTTCTGACTGATCTTTTGGGTCCCCGGCTGTTTTTCGATCCACATATGCCCACCCCCACCCCCGCAGCAGAAACTTTTCTCTCTTGACCGTTTCATCTCCTTGAGCGTCGCCTTAGGAATCATTTTCAGGATCTGACGGGGTTCGGAGTAGATGCCATTGTAACGACCTAAATAACAGGGATCATGATAGGTCAAGGTAGAATGGATTTCATTTAATAAATTCAACTTCCCCTGTTTCAGCAGATCCCACAGGAGTTGAGTATAATGAATCACCTTGAATTGTCCTCCATACTTTGGATACTCATTCTTAATGATATTGTAGCAGTGGGGACAGGAGGTGATGATTTCTTGGATGTGATGGGTCTTAAAAATTTCGATGTTTTGCTCTGCCATTAATTGAAACTGGAATTCATAGCCTGCCCTTCTTGCCGGATCTCCACAACAGGTCTCTCCCTCTCCCAGGACAGCAAAATCGACTCCAGCTGCTTTTAATACCCTTGTCAGGGAAAGGGTCACCTCCACATTTCGATCGACCAGGGCTCCAGTGCATCCTACCCAGAGGAGGGTACTTATCTGGTCCCCTTCAGCCAGTACCTTAAGGTCTAAATTCGTTGTCCAGTCTCCCCGAAGCCTTAAGGATTGGGCTCCAGCCCAGGGATGCCCCCTCATCTGCATATTTCTCAGCATCAGTTGAGCACTCTCAGGCATTTTATTTTGAGCAAGGACTAAATGACGTCTGAGATCGATGATCTTTAAAATATGTTCCACATAGACCGGACAGGCTTCCTGACAAGCCGCACAGGTGGTACAGGCCCATATCTCCGCTTCAGTCGGACCCTCACCAATGAGGGAGGAACTGTTTTCGTTGGATTGAACTGGGTTCGGATAGAGCTTAAGCATATGCCCTTTAAGGTCCTGAACCAACTTTCTCGGGGAAAGAGGTTTGCTTGTGGCCCAGGCTGGACAGGCATCCTCACATCGACCACAATTCGTACAGGCATCCAGATCAAGGAGCTGTTTCCAAGTAAAATCCTTAATCTCTCCCACTCCCAGAATCTCAGCCTTTTCGATATCAATGGGCGAGGGGGCGGCCAGCGGCCCCAGAGAACGGAAAAAGATATTTAATGGCGAGACAATGACATGCTGAAGCTTGGAGAAGGCTAAACCGGAATAGAGGATAATCCCAATGGTCAGAATGGAATGAAACCACCATAAAAACTTGTGCCAGGATCGAAGGACTCCCTCACTCAGATCGATAAAGATTTTGGCAAAGACCCATCCTCCTGGAGACCAAACCGCCCAATCAGGATGAGGCTTTATCTCTGTAGCCGCCTGCCTAAGTCCTTCGATCATATAGCCAGTAATAATGATGGCTGTGATCGAGGTCAAGAGGATCCCATCGTCGAGCACGGAATTAAGGCTCTTGGGTTTCCACAGATAACGTCGGAAGGCAGCCATAAGAATCCCGGCAAGGATTAGAAAGCCACCTAAGTCCGAGATGAGAGAAAACCAAAGATAGATAGAGCCTCGAAGATGAAATCCACTATAATAAGAAATGGCATCCACGGCCGATGCCAGAAGGAGGATGATGAACCCCCAAAAGATGGTGAGGTGCATGATTCCGGAGAAGGGTTGACGGAGAAATTTCCGATGGGCAAAAACATCCACAATAATATGGCGGAAAAAAATCCCTATTCTTTTCCCGATCTCTTTCGAGCGTTCATCCGGCCTTCCCAGTCGCCAGACCCTATAGCGCTGGTAAAACCCATAGAGCCAGATCCCTATACTGACCAACGCCAAAAGATATACCAAATAACCATAGGAAATGTTCCAGAAGACCTCTCGAGATGCCAACCCAACTTCTCCTTTTTTAACTCAATTAGAACTTTCCTTTCCTTTTCTCACGATCTTTCTTTTCTCTTCAGGGATTGGCGGTGGAACAGGCTCCCCGACTATTTTGGTCACCGCACTAAACCGAGGTGGACAGACTTCCAGACAGGTTCCGCATTTGATACATTTCTCCTGGTCAATAATATGGATTAAATTCTTTCCGCTCAAAATGGCATCGGCAGGGCATCTCCGGGCACAGGTCATACAGGCCTGACATTTGGTCGGATCAATATAATAGGAGGGTAATTCCCGAAAAAGGGTTTCGATCTCCTCACGGGTAAAGAGTGTCTCCCATTCTTCTCTATTTTTTAGACGTGCGGAGAGCTTCTTTCTTGTGGCTATTTTTAGATAAGGAACCAATTTCGCCAGCTCGCCCAGTTTCGATTTTAACTCCTCCCTCTTCAATCCCTCTTTTTCTCCGATCGGCCCCCTCTCTCTAATCACTTGGGTAAAGTCATTCACCGTCTCTACAAAACGATTGGCTTCTGCCGAAGACATAAATTCGATTCTCAATCGATTCGAATCCAATCCGATATGCTCTAAGAGCCTTTTACCAAGAAGGACGATATTGAGAGCATAATAATTGCCCTGGGTAATATATTTACACTCATCCAGACGGCAACCCGCGATATAGACCCCATCCATCCCATTGGAAAAGGCCCTGAGGATAAAGGCCAGATCGACTCTTCCCGTACACATGACACGGATCAATTTGATTTCGCTTGAATATTGTAGTCTGGAAACTCCAGCGAGGTCGGCAGCCCCGTATCCTCACCAATTGCAAACGAAGCCAATGATTCTCGGTTTAAACCTAACTCTCGAACTCATTCCTAAGCCTCCCTCCTTAACTTTAGGATTTCCCCTTGGCTTCATCGATCTGGGCAATGAGTTGCTCATCGGTGTAGTGCTTCAATTGAATCGCTCCTGTGGGACATAGAGCATTACAGAGGCCATCCCCTTTGCAGAGAACAGGATTGACCTTGACTTTGTTTCCCTGTCGGGTCTCATAGAAGGATAAAGCCCTATAGGCGCAGGCTTCGACACATGCCCCACATCCCATACATTTCTTCTCATCTACCACACAGACTGCCCCGGAAACGACCACCGTATCATGAGAAAGAAGGGTCAATACCCTTCCTGAAGCTCCGTATGCCTGAGCGATCGCCTCGGTGAGGAATTTGGGATAATGAGCCATCCCGCAGAGATAAACCCCATCCTCTCCAAAATCGACCGGCCTCAATTTGACATGGGCCTCTTTGAAAAAACCATCCTCTCCCATTAAGGCTTTAAAGAGCTGGGAGACCTCTTTATTCCCTTCAGGTGGGATAATGGCTGAGGCCAAGGAAATCAGGTCGGCATCGATTTCGAGTCTTTGACCTAAAAGCTGGTCAGTGACTCTTACCTTCAGAAGGTCTTGACCTCCCTCCTGAACCTTCTCTACCTCGGGTGGATCTTGGGGTTCGTAGCGAATGAATTTAACCTCTTTTTCGGCTGCTTTTCGATAATAGTCCTCATTGAATCCATAGGTTCGGATATCCCTGAAGAGAATATAAATCTCCATATTGGGGTTTAACTCTTTGAGCTTGAGGGCATTTTTGATCGATTCGCTACAGCAGATTCTCGAACAATAATTCCTCACCTCATTTCGACTCCCCACACACTGGATCATGACCAGACTCTGACATTGCATCAGTCTCTCATCTTTTCGAGCAATTCTCTCTTCGAGCTCCAAGTTGGTCATCACCCGCTCATCCTGCCCATAGAGATATTCAGAAGGTTGATAAACTTCTGCACCCGTAGCAATGACGGTAGCACCATGTTGGATCTCTATCACTCCATTTCCGGAATGGGCCTTCGTCACGAAATTACCAACATACCCGGAAACTTCTGTAATCTTTGCTCCGGTGAGGACATGTATCAGGGGATGCTTGTAAACCTTCTGGATAAGGTCACGAAGAAAACCCTCGGCATCCGTCTCTTGAAGAAGGAAATGGATCCTACGGGCCATTCCCCCCAGCTCTCTCTCTTTCTCAATCAAAAAGACTTCGTGACCCTGGTTAGCAATGGAGAGGGCACAGGTCATCCCTGCCACTCCCCCTCCTACCACTAAGGCAGTTTTGTTGACCGGAATCTTATACTCCTGCAATGCTTCCAATCGAAGCGTCCTCGCCAGGGACATTCTGATCAACTCTTTCGCCTTCTCTAAGGCCTCTTCTTTATCCAGAGAATGAACCCAGGAGCAATGCTCTCGGATGTTAGCCATATCGACGAGGTACTGGTTGAGTCCTCCCTCTCGAAGAGAATCTCGAAAGGTAGGCTCATGGGTCTTGGGGGTACAGGCGGCGACGACCACACGATTGAGCCCTTTCTCTCGTATCATATCCATGATCTGCTTGGTGGACTCCGTTGAACAGGAGAAGAGTTGCTCTTGGGAGTGGACAACGTAAGGGAGTTCCCAGGCATATTCGACTACAGAAGGAACATGAACCACTCTACCAATGTTTGCTCCACAGTGGCACACAAAGATACCCACCCTTGGCTCTTCCTTTGAAATATCCTTCTCCGGTGGGTAGACCCTTTCGACAGTGAGTTTTCCCCGTCGATAATCAAGCTGTTCACCTGATTGAGAACTGGCGCCACTTGCAGTGAAGACAGATTCAGGAATATCCATAGGTCCGTGGAAGGCACCGCTGACAAAAATTCCGGGTCGAGTGGTTTGGATAGGATTGAAGGAAGAAGTGAAACAGAATCCGTGGGGCTCAAGTTCAATCCCTAATCGATGGGCAAGCTGATCGGTATCCGAAGGAGGGCTCAATCCCACAGAGAGTACCACCATATCAAATTCTTCTTCTTTCACCCCTTCCTCAGGAGTGGAATATCGAATCACCACATTTTTGGTCTCCGGGATTTCTTTGACCACCGAGGGATAGCTTCGGATGAATCGAACTCCTCGAAGGGATTCTGCTCGTTGATAGAATCGTTCAAAATCCTTTCCAAAAGCTCGAATATCATTATGAAAGACAACACATTCCGCATCTGGATGATGATCTTTAGTCAGGATGACCTGTTTTTGAGTATAGGTGCAACAGACGGATGAACAGTAGCTATGGCCTCCTGGAATCACTTGTCTTGAGCCCACACATTGAATCCATGCGAGTTTGTGAGGGTGTTTTAGATCAGAGGTTCTTCGAATCTCGCCCTCATAAGGTCCCGTGGAGCTCAAAATCCGTTCATAATCCATGCTCGTCACGACATTGGCCATCCTTCCATAACCATATTCATTTCGGATCTTGGGATTAAAAGGTTCAAATCCCAGAGCCAGAACGATGGCTCCTACCTTCATTTCAACCTTCTCTTCCAAGGTTGAAAAATCGATGGCCTTCTTTTCACAGACGGCTTCACAGATTCGACATTTTTTCTCTTTCAGATAGAGGCAGTTTTCATCGATATAGGTAATTAATGGAATGGCCTGAGAAAAGTAGATATGGATCGCCTTATTTCGCGAGATCTCTTGATTAAAAGGATCAGGGATCTTCACAGGGCAGTATTCGACACAGGTCATACAACCCGTGCATCGGCTTTCGATCACGTATCGAGGCTTCTTCCTTAGGGTCACCCTAAAGTCTCCTGCCTCTCCTTCTACCCGATCTACCTCTGTATAAGTGATGACTTCGATATTGGGATGCCGGCCGACCTCGACCAGTTTGGGCGAAAGAATTCAGATGGAGCATTCATTCGTAGGAAAGGTCTTATCCAGTTGAGCCATATGACCGCCAATGGATGGGGCCTTATCCACCAGATAGACCTTAAACCCCGAATTGGCAAGATCGAGCGAGGCCTGAACGCCACTGATCCCTCCGCCGACCACCATCACGTCGCCGAAATTCTTCGTGGCCAGGGTCTTAAATAACTCTGAAAGTCTTTCGGTTTCCAATTTTCTTTGACCTCATTCAATGGGATAGGATTCTTTAAATCACCTCTCGTAGGATTTCGGTTATATCCTTGATCTCCAATCCTTCGCATTCCTTTAGAATGGACTTGCTATCCTCAAATTGGGTAATACAATAGGGGCAGGCCGTCACCAACACCTCTGCCCCTATGCTTAAGGCCTGTTGTAATCGAAGATCGGAGAACCGTTCTCCCTTTGCCGTCTCCATCCAAACCCGACCTCCTCCCATTCCACAGCAGAGACTGTTCTCCTTTGAATCGGGCATCTCCACGAGTTGGAGACCTGGAATCCTCTTCAGGAGTTCTCGGGGTTCGTCATAGATTCCATTATGTCGTCCTAAATAGCAGGGATCATGGTAAGTGACTCTCTTCCTAAATTCCTTGGTGATTTCAAGTCTCCCTTTCCTTATCAACTCCAATAAATACTGGGAGATATGGGTCACCTCGAAATTCGCTTTAAATTCGATATAATCGTTTTTGAAGGTATGGTAACAATGAGGAGAGGAGGTAAGAATCTTCTTTACTCCATGATCAATAAATGTTTTGATGTTCTCCCGGGCCAGGCGCTTGAATAACTCTTCATTTCCTGCGGCTCGGACACTCTCACCACAGCAATTCTCCTTGGAACCTAGCAACCCAAAATCGACCCCTCCTTTTTGAAGGAGTTCGGCAGTAGCCTGAGCGACCTTCTTTAATCTGGGTTCATAGCTAGGATAGCAACACGGGAAAAAGAGAAGATCCGTTCCTTCGGTGAAGGCCTTTATCGAAAGCACTTCGGCCCACTCGGCCCGATCTTTCTCCTGTCGAAAGGGATTTCCCACACTGGCAATGCTGGTCATCACGCTTCGAAGGTTTGGAATGCTGGCAGGGACGACGCCATCAGGAACCAAGATTCTTCGCATCGCTTTCATTACCTCGATGATCTTTACTCCTCGTGGGCATTGCTGAACACAGTTTCGACAGGTCGTACAAAGCCAGAGGTCATCCGACTCAAAAGGAACCAGACCGAGTTGACCCTGATGCATCAACTGCCGAATAAAAAATTTTCTGACGCGATTCCAGGGGCAAACCGCATCACACTTTCCACATTGGTAGCAGAATTTGAGAGCTTCTCCTCCTGCCTCTTTAATCCCATCGATGACCACTTTATAGGGGGTTAGGGGAATGGTCTCCATCCTCTTTTCTATCCTCTTCTTTCTAAATTCGCTCCACCTCCCTCTCTCTTCAATGAAAGGGAAAGGCTATTCTTTCTGAACCATTCGGGCCATGGTATCGATCACCTTCTGTCTTCCATACCTATCGATCAGGGATTCCAATCCGGTCTCCAGTTCCTTGAGTTCCTCCTCTTCTTCAACCTCCTCCTCCCTCTCTTCATACACAAGGGCATCGTTCAAGCACCACTGGACACACATGGGTTCGGAAAGAGGAGGTTCCTCCTCACACATGTCACATTTGAGGGGAAGTTTGGAATCGGGCTCTTTGAAGAGATCTCTGGAAGGGCAGGAGGCCCCGCAGAAGGCACATTCAATATATTCCTTCCCATCCATGATATATTTGTTTCTCCCCGCGCATTCGGCCGGTGTATATTCACTCGCATACACCGGGAGATAGATGTTCTTTAAGGGATCAAAATGGACCTGGATTCGAGACCTGGAGGGATTGTTGCTTCCATATTTAGGCTGGGCGTGAAAAGCAGAGCAGATGACCTCACAGGCCCGACACCCATTGCATTTGTCTACATCTATCTTGATCACCTTCACCTTTCTTTTTTTCTTCTCGTTTTTCTCACTCATCGCCGTCGTTCACCCTTCTGATAGGATTTCATAGGAACGCTATGAAGACTCCTCGGAATCTCTTATGATTCCCCTTCGAATGAACTCTTCGCGGACATAGTCCAAACCTAATTGGTGGAGGGTCTCTTTCGTGGGAATTCCCCTTTCATCCCATCCCTTAAATCGATAATACTCTTCCAGAAGCTTGGCCTCATATTCAGGGAACCTCTTCTTCCAGTGATCCTCCGGAGGACGTTCATCTTCCTTCTTTAATCCCCTTAAGATATTAATCGCTCGGACCAGATTTCGATTCCGACTGGCAATGGTCCATAGTTTATCCTCATCCATCTCTAAGCCGGCAGCGTAGGAGATGATAAAGGGTAAGTTATGGATGTGATAAGGAGGTTTAATAGGAAAGGAGGATAGCCCTGCACAGATTCCAATGGAGTCATCAATATAGTGCATGATCTCCTGCCAGTCCACGAGTTCACAGGCGACATCCATTGAGGGATAGTAAGGAAAAGCAGTTCCCGGCTCCCCCCAATCTAAAATAAATCGTTTAAACTTTTCCTCTTTTCCTGTCGGAATATGGATCCAGTCTTTCACAAACTCCTCTCTCTCCTCCCGAGTTGAAAATGGGGCCTGGGGGATCTGTCCTTCGATCTGAGTAATATTGATCTTTTCACCTGTGGACCACATCAGATAATAGATGGGATTGGTTACCCCCAATTTAATCGGGACCTGTTCATGTTTTTTGATCGTATTGTGATCGTAAGCCTCTGCACCCTTTCCAATCTTTCGGGCAGCCCAATAGACGCCATCTGCCAATACATCTCCGATCCCTTCCCTTCTTACAATTCGATCCAGAAGCCAGTTGAACCTTCCTTCGATATCCTCTGGCATCCCCGAAAGATCTTCATCCGTCAAAATCCCGGCCTCATAAAGCTCGAGGGCAAAGGCTAATACCTGAGGGGTGGTAAACCCATCCACTCCATAATGCTGAGCCCTGGCAGCAATCTTTAGACCAAATTCAAGATCATCAACCATAGCGGCCATCGTATAGGTAAGTTTTGAGAAACATTTCATGATATAGGGAGGGTGTCCTGGAAGGTGAATGATCCCGGCGCATCGAACCGGGCAGTTATAACAACTGATCAACCGTTTTCGTGCCCTCTCGAGGGCATCCGCCCACATCTTCTCTACTTCCTTATTCCAGAAATCCTTTCTTCGATGTCGAGCATGTCCCCAGGCAAAACTGATGGTGTGCCACTCCTCATCGTGAAGGGCCATCTCTTGAGGAGAACCAATTCGAGCTAAAATGGGAGGAACTCCTGGAAGGGGATTATTTAATCGATGTTGGATATATCTTAGGATCTCGTTGCAGGCCTCTACTAATTCAGCGGGTTTTGCAACCCTTACGTCTTTGGTTCCACGAACTGCGATCGCCTTTAATTTTTTGTTTCCCATGATTGCGCCCAGCCCCAATCGGCTGGCACTCCCTCGATGGGTCTCGATGGAGGCGAAATAGACCCTGTTCTCACCCGCAAGCCCGATAGACATGACTTGAGCCCTGGGTTCCTTTAATTCCTCTTTTATCTGTTCGGCTGTCTCATAGGTGCTTTTCCCCTGAAGGTGAGTCGCATCCCGTATCTCCACCTTATCATTGTTGATCCAAAGATAGACCCAATCGGGAGATTTTCCACGAATAATGACTTTATCATACCCCGCATACTTCAACTCGGGTGCCCAGAACCCACCTACCATCGAGAAGGCCATTAAAAGAGTTTGAGGAGAAATAGAAGAAATAATGGTTCGATTAGCTCCAGGTACAGGGGTTCCACCTAAAAGTCCACTGCTAAAAATAAGGAGGTTCTCCGGTGAAAAAGGCTCTATCTCGGGTGGAACCCTATCCCATAAAATCTTGGCATTGGTCCCGAGGCCTCCAAGGTAAAGTTCCGTATCTTTAGGATCCGTACTCACCCTCTCAATATTCCCATTTGAAAGATCAATCTCTAAATTAAAACCCGTCTCTGCATATCTCATTTGTTATACTCTCCCTTGATTTACTTGTGAATATTTACACTTGACTATATATAATAAATAAAGGCTCTTCTCAAGAAAAAAATAGATCGATTCTAAAAATTTTTCTCTTCGATTCTCTTTTATTATAAATTCCTGAATCATTTCAAACTATTACAAAGAAGGAAACCCTTTAAAAAGAGTTAATCTAAATGTTTTCTAAGATTAATAAAAGGAGAACGGTCAAATCCTATCGCCTTGAAAAAAGAGAGCATATCTCCGGCGTCCCAGCGGACAGACGTGTGAATATCGTGTATTCCTTTCTTTTTAAAAAAGGAAAAGAGCTTTTCGGCTAAGAGGCGACCAATTCCTATCCCCATCTGTCGTGGATGAACCCCTACGACCTCAATCCATCCGCTCTGCTCGAGACCAAATCCTTCCCCTTTTATCTCTCCGATGATAAACCCTACGATCTCACCTTCCTTTATAGCCACAAATCCGACTCCCTGTTGTTTTTTGAAATGGTCCCTTACCATCTGAATCCATTTCTTTGAGACTTTTTTCTTCAGGATGGCTTCCTGAATGGAAACAATCGCAGAGACATCTTCTGATCTAATCTTTCGGATGCGGAATCCCTTCCCCATAGGTTTTAATCGATTCGAATGATTTTGACCCTTTTCCCCACCCATTCTGGAGGCAGATAGACTCGGCCACTGTTTCCGCTCTGCTTCACTTCCTTCTCGATCATCTCCTCCCCGTAGACCTCGAACTTAGACTTATTTGAAAGGCTAAGGGAAGAAACCAGATCGATCTTAGACCCCTTCTTTTTAGGCATGGCCGAATAAAAATAGCTATAATTTAATCATTAAATAACTTTAATTTCACTATACTATAACTTCTCCCTCCTGTCAACCCCTCCCGACTGCTTCCTCTACCTCTCTCCCGAAACCACCGCCCAGAGCCTTCATATCCATTTCCGTCCTAAACAATTATCCCCTTTGGGCTTAAGGATTAGGAGTTGGTAAAAAAAGTCCTGATATCTTAAAATTACTCGAAAATGTTTATGGAGAAAAGAATCCTTGGGAGAACAGGATGGGAAATCTCAACCATTGGATTCGGGGCTATCAAATTGCCAAAAATCTCTCAGAAAGAATGTAACCTCCTCCTTAACCAGGCTCTGGATCTTGGCATCAACTTTATCGATACGGCGGATTGTTACGGAGATAGTGAGGAGAAGATAGGAAATGCTTTAAAGGAGAGAAGAAAGCAGTTTTATCTCTCAACAAAAATTGATGAGAGAGATAGTTACGGGGTTTCAAAAAAACTCGAACGGTCTCTTCAAAGATTAAGAACAGACTATATTGATTTAGTCCTATTCCATGATGTTCGGGAATCGGAATACGAAAAGCTGTTTAAAGAAGGTGGCCTCATGGTTTTACAGAAGGCCCAAAAAGAAGGGAAACTCAGAGAAATTGGGATCAGCATTCATCATTCTCTTTCTATCATGAGAAAGGCAATTGAATCTGGATATTTCTCTGCCCTCATGATTGCCTACAGCCCAATTGATGAGGATCGTCTTACCTCAGACCTCATTCCCTTTGCCTACCGAAACGGGGTTGGATTAATTGCAATGAAGCCCCTTGCGGGAGGAAAGCTGGGAGAGGGGAAAGGATGGAATAAAAAGCTTTTTATGGGAGAGAGTTCCGCTCAAATCTCTCTTCGTTATATCCTTACCAATCCCTATCTCACCTGTGCGATCCCCGGGATGACCAATCTAAACGAATTAAAAGAAAATGTTTCTGTAAGTAAAAACCCAAGGGCTCTCGCTTCTGAAGAGATTCGAAACCTCATGGATTGGGTAGGAGGAATCGGAAAAGGCTTCTGCAGAAATTGTGGCTACTGCCTCCCTTGCCCCGAAGGGATTTCCATCCCGGATATTTTCCGTCTCGAAGCCTATGCCTTACAATATGGGATGAAATCTTGGGCTGAAGAACAATATCGTAACCTCTCTGTAAAAGGAGAAAGCTGCACCTCATGTAACCAGTGTCTTTCGCGCTGTCCTTATGGTGTCTCGATTCCCGAACGGTTAAAAGAAGTCCATAAAAATTTATTCGCTTAAGAAAAACTCTTTAAATCTTAAATGATTAAAAATAAAAAAAGCAGGTAAACCTCAAAACCCTGCCTTTGCAATTTTCATCTAAATTGAGATTTTAATTTTGATTAAATGAGGATGGGTCAAGTTTTAAAACCTCTCCGGAATCTTCATCGATTCTTACTTTGATATAATAAACCTCTTCCCCATTGATACTTCTTCCTAAAATATTCTCCACCCAATGCATAATCGATTCTTCAGTAATTCTCGATGAATCTTTTCTTCGTTCGGGAAGGATTCCAATGAGCCTGTCCCCTTTTTTGGGGTCGCGAATATAAAATTCATAAGCTATCATGGCCAACCCTCTTTGTTAAAAATAAGAAGAACACTATTTGAACTAGCAAAAATAATGCCATTTTCCACTAAAAGAGGCGATAAGTCCATTTAGTAATTAATTATCTAATTTTATTTGTTTTTTTTGTCTTATTTTCTCTAAAAAATTTTTTTAAAAACTTTTAATAATTTAAAGTTTGTAAAGAAATCTGACAGTGAAAGGTATAAAGAAATATATTTTTAAAAACCAAATCAAAATAATTCGAAATAACAAATAGTTAAAAAGCTTCCCAAAGAATCTATGTGTTTTTAAAAAAGTGTAAAATTTTCCGACAGCCTTTCACTCACTCAAACTTCTCGACCTCAATCTCTTAGAGAATTATCTTGACCTATAAAACTGGATTCTTTTATAAATCGACATTAATATTATTCAAAAAGGCGAAGAAGTAAAGGGATGAAGAAACGTCAAAAAGACTATTATGAGATTCTCGGAGTGAGCCGAAATTCAACTCCCCAGGAGATCAAGGAAGCCTACCGCAAACTTGCCTTTCGTTACCATCCAGACCGAAATAAGGAAAATCCTAATGCCGTAGAAATGATGAAGGAAATTAATGAAGCCTATGCCGTCCTTTCTGATCCTAAAAAGAGAAGAGACTATGACCTCCTAAAGGAACAGTATGGTCCTTATGGTTATGAGCGATTCAGGCAGAGCTATTCGGAGGAGGATATTTTTAAAGACTCAGATATCTTCCAGATTTTTGAGGAAATGGCCAGGAATTTTGGATTGAGAGGATTTGAAGAGATCTTCCGGGAGTTCAATGGAAAGGGATATCGAAGTTTTGAAATCCGTAGGCCAGGATTTCTCGGAAGAGGATTTATCTTTTTCGGTACTGGCTTTGGAGAAGGAAGAGCACGAGAAATCCCGATTTCTTCTGGAATCTTCCCCGGACTTACGGGGAGATTCCTTCGTTATATTTTGAGGAAAACCTTTGGTTTAAAAGAACCCATTAGGGGAAAAGACATCGAAGGGGTTATCTTTCTCACCCCCCAGCAGGCTATGGAAGGGGGGAAGGGTAAATTTTTCCATCGTAAGAGAGCAAAAGAACTTATTATCTCCATTCCTCCTGGGGTCAAGGAGGGTCAAAAAATTAGACTAAAAGGAATGGGAGAAGAAGGAAGAAATGGAGGAGAGAGTGGAGATCTCTATCTTAAAGTCAAAATCAAGAAGCCCCTCCTTCAAAGATTAAAAGATTTTTTCCATTGTTATAGATCAACCCTTTCCCTTTAGGACAACCTCAAGGAGTTCCCCTCCTACTCCAACCTCCTTTGGAGTGGACTCTCTTAAATAGACTACAAAAGCCGATTTCTCTATTCCTGCGAGCCTGCTTGACGTCTCAGTAAACGCTCTGATCATCTCCTTTCTCTTCTCCTTTTCCAGTTTTGGGCCATAAAAAAATATGGTTGCCATAACTCCCCCCTTGATTAATGAGACAGGTTACGGTTACCTTCCTTTGGGTAACCGTAACCTTGCCTCATTCTCCATTTACACCCTTTTCCACTTCAGGTCAAAGCGGTCGAGGTTCATCACTTTATCCCAGGCTTTTAGGAAATCCCTTATGAATTTTTCTCTGCCATCGGAGGCCCCGTATACTTCCGCAACGGCTCTCAATTCATTGTGATGTCCAAAAATCAAATCCACCCTTGTTGCGGTCCATTTCATTTCACCTATTTTTCTGTTATATCCCTTGAAGAGATAGGACTGGCTGTCAGCGGGTTGCCATTCTATTCCCATATCTAAGAGATTTACAAAGAAATCATTGGTTAGAACACCAGGGGTTTCCGTCAATACCCCATCTTTTGAGTAACGGTAGGTTGCCCCTAATACCCTGAGCCCACCTACCAGAACAGTCAATTCTGGAACTGTGAGACAGAGGAGTTGCGCCTTGTCCACCAATAGATATTCTGGAAGGTATCTCCCTGAATCCTTAAGATAATTTCTGAATCCATCCACTAAGGGTTCCATAGCGGAATAAAAGGCGATATCCGTTTGCTCCTGGGTCGCATCCACTCTTCCAGGTGTAAAGGGAACGGTTACCTCGTATCCCGCTTTTTTGGCTGCAACTTCAATAGCAGCGCATCCCCCAAGTACGATCAAATCTGCGATAGAAACTTTCTTTCCATTTCTCTGCTTAGCATTAAATTCTTGCTGAATCTTTTCATAGATAGAGAGAATTTTAGTTAACTCTTCGGGATGATTAACCTCCCAATCTTTTTGGGGCAAAAGACGAATTCGAGCCCCATTGGCGCCACCCCGTCTGTCTGAATCACGATAAGTGGAAGCCGATGACCAGGCAGTATAAACCAACTGGGAAACACTTAATCCCGATGCCAAAATCTTCTCTTTAAGCCATTGAATATCCTTTTCATCAATCAATTCGTAGTTCCGTTTTGGCAAGGGGTCCTGCCAGATAAAGGTTTGATCAGGAACCTCGGGTCCAAAATAGCAATCCCGAGGGCCCAAATCACGATGAATGAGTTTAAACCAAGCCTTTGCAAAGGCCTCTTCAAATTCCTTTGGATTCTGAAGAAAACGCCTTGCGATTTTAGAATATTCTGGATCAAATCTGAAGGCCAGATCAGCCGTAAGCATCATGGGTGGATGTTTTTTGTTAGGATCATGGGCATCCGGAATGAGAGCTGGGGCATTTTTTGCTACCCACTGATGCTTCCCCGCAGGGCTTTTGGTCAATTCCCATTCATAATTAAATAAAAATTGAAGGTAGCTGATGCCAAATTTCGTAGGAGTCGAGGACCAGGTAAGTTCGAAACCTGAAGTAAAGGTATCCGGGCCCTTCCCACTTTTATAACTACTTTTCCATCCAAGACCTTGCTGTTCCACAGGAGAGGAATCCGGGTCAGGACCAACGAACGTCTCCGGGGAGGCACCGTGACACTTTCCAAACGCATGACCACCCGCAACTAAAGCCACTGTCTCCTCATCATTCATCCCCATACGCTCAAAGGCAACCCTAATCTGTTTGGCAGAGGCAACGGGATCGGGATTTCCCTCCGGACCCTCCGGGTTCACGTAAATCAGACCCATCTCCGTAGCTGCAAAGGGTTTTTCGAGCTCTCCTTCTTTAAAGCGTCCTTTACCAGAGAGCATCTCTTGCTCAGGACCCCAGTCCGCACCTTCGTCCGGCTCCCATATGTCTTCTCTTCCACCTCCAAAACCAATGGTGTTAACCCCCATCGATTCCAGAGCCACATTCCCAGCCAAAATAATCAGATCAGCCCAGGACAGCTTGCGACCATATTTTTGTTTGATAGGCCAGAGAAGACGAATAGCCTTATCAAGGCTAATGTTATCTGGCCAGTCAATTCGTGGTGGAAAACGAAGATCACCTGTTCTTGCTCCACCCCGTCCGTCATAAATCCTGTAACTTCCGGCACTGTGCCAGGCTAAACGGATAAATAATGGTCCATAATGACCAAAGTCAGCAGGCCACCAATCTTGTGAATGGGTCATAAGTTCCTTCAGGTCTTTTTTGACTTCAGAAAGATTCAAACTTTCAAACTCTTTCGGGTAGTTGTAATCTGGCCCATAGGGATTAGAATGGGAGCCGTTCTGCCTCAAAACCTTCAGATTGAGTCTATTGGGCCACCAATCAGTAATCCACCTCTTTTTTATATTTCCACTCTTTTCTTCCATGACACACCTCCTTAAATTGTTTTATTTATGTTTTATATCTCTTTATTAACCCTTGTAATCAATCCCTCAACGTGCTAAAATTTAATCAGACATTTATCGAAATAGTAATTATTACTAATTAGTAAAATATCAAAATGAAAAAGTCAATGGGAGAGAGAAATTTGGATGATCTGGTAGAGACGTGCAAAGCCTCTGGCTTAAAAATTACGCCACAACGGATTGCCATCTATAAAGAAATCTTAAATTCCTCCGAGCATCCTTCTGCCGAATCGATTTATAAAACGGTAAAGGGAACACATCCTAACATCTCTTTTGATACGGTGAATAGGACCCTTCTCACCTTTGCAGAAATAGGTCTCATCCAAATTGTTGAGGGTTCTGGGGACGTAAGAAGATTTGATCCAAATATCGAACGACACCATCATTTTCGTTGTATAGAATGTGGTGCCATTATCGATTTTTACCATAAAAAATACGATCATTTAGACATTCCAAAAGAAATAAAAGAAAAATTCATGGTAAAAAAAATCGCCGTGGTCATAGAAGGAATTTGTAACCGTTGCCGGAAGGGTGTGTGATTTTTCATAGGGGACGCTTAACGAGCGTTTGATCCTATTTCCTGAAATATCTTTCAGCTTTTTTGACAGCCTGCCAGAGGCCAAAATTCATCGGACCAAAGATGATCAGACTTCGATTGAAATGGAAGGGATGGAAGAGTCGTTTAAACATCGAAGGGATGGAATAGAAGGACCGATTCACCTTCCAAAAACCCTCCTGGAGTTCTTCCCGAGTCATTCGTTTGGGACGAAAGACCACGGTAGCCATATCATACTTCGACCAATCCTCTGTAAGGATCCTTCCCCCTTCTTTTAATCGTTTATAAATCCTCGTCCCGGGAAAAGGGGTAAGGACGGGGAGGAAGGCTCCTTCGATCCTGTTTCGTTCGGCAAACTCCAAAAACTCATCAAAAACGGATGGGTCGTCATAGTCGTAACCAAAAACGAAAGAGCCGTAGACTCCAATCCCAGATTCGTGAAGTCTCCGTATGGCCTCTTCATAGTTCTTGATTCGATTAATCCTCTTCCCCATAAGGCGAAGATTCTCTTCCCTTAAGCTTTCAAATCCAATAAAAAGGCCATGACATCCAGATTTGGCAAGAAGAGAAAGGATCTCTTCATTCTCCGAAATATGGATGGGTCCCTGACTCACCCATCGTAATCGATAATGGGAAAGCATGGTGAGAAGGGCTTTGGCATAGACGAGATTCCCGACAATATTGTCATCCACAAAGAAGATATAGGCCTTCGAATGCTCCAGGGACTGAATCTCCTTTTCCACCTCTTCGATGGGTCTCATCCGATAGGTCTTTCCGTGAAGGGCCGTTACAGAACAGAATTCACAATCATAAGGACACCCTCGGGTGGTTTGAATCAAATTATGGAAGAGATAACCTTTCCGGGGCAGAAGGTCTCTTCTTGGAATAGGAAGTCGTTCGAGATTCGTTCTTTCTTCTTGACGGTAGAAAGGTTTTAGCTCTCCTTTTTGAGCATCCCTTAGAATCTGGGGCCAGGTTTCATCCGCCTCTCCAATCGCGACGGCATCGGCATGAGCCTTGGCCTCCTGGGGAAGCCAGGTGGCATGAATCCCTCCGATCACCACCTTCACCCCCCTTTCCCTAAATCGATCTCCAATCTCATAAGCCCTTCGGGCAAGAGGAGTAATGGCCGTGATGGCCACCAAATCGACTTCCTCCTCGAAATCGATTTCGGAGAGACCTTCATCGATGATCTTTACCTCATGGGGAGAAGGGGTGAGACTGGCCAGCAAGGAAGTGGAGAGGAGAGGAAATTTAAAGGCGATCACATCCCAGAAACTCTCTTTAGGCCATCGTGGAACAATAATGGCAACTTTCATCTCCTCTTTCCTTTGATCAATCTCTCAATGGAACGAACCTCCACTCCTTCTGGAATAACCCATTGGAAGGCGTTTTCTGAAAGCAAAGGGTTCAGAACGACCTCTTTTAATCTCACCTCTATACGGGTCTCCTTTTCAGGCCATTCAATCCAGATTCGATCAGGAATCTCTCCATGCCCGGCCTTCTCGGAGGAGACCCGAATCTCTCCTACCTTCTGAAGGAAATCCTCCAATCTTGAAATCTCTCCTCGATAGGCCTTTCTTTGTGGAGGAATCAGAAGGAAGAACTCTCCCTCTCGATAGAGGGCATCAAAAAGTCCCATCCCTAAAAGATGATAACCAAGGAGCCGGAGTTTATCGGGTTTTTGATAGAGGAGGAACCCATTGAGAATCCAATTCATCTCCTCCCCATCGCGGATAGTATCAATCCGAATGAAAGTCCTTGCCTGTAGGGTTTCGACGGAAGAAAAGTGCTCCAAGAATTGATAAAGGGGGTTTACAAAACGAGGCTTCTCCGGAACCCTCTCCACTTTTTTGGGACATCCCCACAGGAAAAGAGAAGCGATGAAAAGCCAGAAGACAGAAAAATAAATTTTAGGGCCCACCTCAAAATTCTCCTCTCTCGAATTTTTCTAACACCCTATTCGCAGTGAACTCCCCGGAGGCAACGACCCCCGCAATCCCTCCCCCTGGAGAGGTCCAGTGCCCAGAAAGAAAGAGATTCTCAAATGGGGTATTTCTCGATAGCCGATAGATCCCGGATTGATTGGGGATCAAAGCCCATCCATAAGCAGCTCCCCATCGATTTCGGGTCCATTGCTCAATGGTTTTAGGAGTCGTCTCTACCTTGGTAAGAATTCTCTTCTTTAGATCAGGAATAAGTAAGGAGGCCTTCGTGATAAGATACTGAGAGAGCTGCTCGTTGAGCCCTTGATCCCAATTGGAATCGAGATGATAAGGGACCTTGAGGCTAAGGCAAAGCGTGCTTTTTCCTTTTGGTGAGTGGGATGGATTAACTTTTGAAGGGGCAAGCAAATAGTAAGAGGGATTTTCAGAAATCCGATTTTGATAGAGAAACTGATAGTCCCTTGAAAGTTGAGAATCGAAAAAGATCTCGTTATTCGATACGGGCAACTCCTCTAACTCCCCCTCTATCCCCAAATAAAGAATAAAATAAGAAAAAGAAGGCCTCATCCCTTTCAGTTTTGAAAGAAAACCGCTTGGAAGCCGATCCTCACCAACGAGGTGGAAAAAGGTATGAGAGGCATCGATATTTGAAACAATCGACCTTGCAGAAATTTCCTCCCCACCTTTGCATCTTATCCCGACGGCCCTCCTATCCGAGAAAAGAATTCGCTCGACCTCCTGTTCTTTAAGGATCTTTCCTCCATTCTGAAGGAAGGCCCTTTCTAATAGGAGAGGGAACCTCTCCACCTTCCCCTCGATACAGGAGACTCCATAACGAAAATAAGACATCTCTATACCCGCCATTCCTATCACCGAGATCTCTTCTGGCGGGAGGAGCCCATAAGAGGTGCGAACCGAGAGTAGGGTCTTGAGGAAGGGATGCGAGATATTTTCATCCAACAAATCCTTATAGGTTTTCCACTTATATTTCGAGAGGGTAGGAAAACGAAGAGAAAAGGATGAAGGGTCGAACCAATCCACGGAAGAAGGAATCTCAGAAAATTCCCTGTAAATCTCATCCAAAGTTCGATAAACTGCTTCAATCCCTCTTCTCTCATCGGGAAATAGCCTGGAGAGGTTCTCGATATGACTCTCGAGGTTGGAAGATTGAAGGACCCTCCGTTCGGGGAAATAATACTCCCTTGCCGGCTCAAGCGGGATGAATTGAATCTGATCTAAAAGATCCAATCTCTCCAAGAGGTTCCAGACCCTTCCTCCTCTCTGGCATTCCCCCAAAGATTGAACGGAGAGATCGAAGGAAAAACTTTCCCTCTCAAAAGAGGAACAACATCCTCCAACTTTTTTATTTTTCTCCACCATTAAAATTTTCAGTCCCTTCTGACTGAGGAGAGAACCACAAGTCAGCCCACCCACCCCAGCGCCAATAATAATGACATCGAACTCACTCATCTAAAATGAGTATAACACCCCTCTCTTTTTGAGTCGACTAAAAATCCTTTTCAGAGATAACCCCTCGCTCAGATGGGGAATAAGCCCGAGATTCAATTAGAGACCCTGATTCTAAGACCACGATTTAAACCAGAGAGAGAGATTCGAACCTCCGTTTGAACATCCGTTGAGCAAGGCAGATCGAATCTCCCTCTTCTGCGGTTTTTCTAAGATGACGTTTAATTCGCATAGCGGGTCAAGATCCACGGTCCCGAGAGTCGGAGGAATTATTTTGTGAAAAAGGGTTAAGGCCAGGGCACAGGCCCTCAGCCCTCCAGCGCCATCAAATTCTCCGATCATCGATTTAAGGCTACTGACGGAGATCCCTTTTACTCTCTCCTTAAACACCGTCTGGATCGCAAGGCTTTCAGCACGGTCAAGCTCAGGAGTGGAGTTGGCCGCTGCAGAGATATAATCTACCAGTTCAAGCTCATTCGCTGCCAGAAACATCGCTCTGGCTATCGAGTCTCCTTTAAGATCATATCGAAGAACTCCATCTGTACTTCCTGAACAACCTACTCCACAAATCTCTCCGTAAATCCTTGCCCCTCTCTGCTTCGCATGACCCAATCTTTCAAGGACAAGGACTGCCCCTCCTTCCCCCAGGACTACCCCATTTCTCTTACGGTCGAAGGGTCTCATCCCTTCCTCCCCTTCTCCCCTTCCAGGGGAGAGGACCCCCAATCTGGAGTAAACGTGATAAAGGGGTTCGCTCAATTCATCCCCTCCCCCTGCGAACATAATATCAACCCTTCCCTTTTTGAGCTGTTGATAGGCGAAGGCTATGGCCATCTCCGAAGAGACCTCTTTATGAGAGAAGGTAAGGTTGATCCCTCTGATCCCAAATTCGATGGCACAATGACTGGTGATGGCATTTGGAACGGCAGTCTGAAATAGAAGGGGCTGAGCCCCTGTTGGGCCTTCCTTGAGCAGGGATCGAAAGAATAGATCGACCGTATTCGAACTTCCAAGCCCTGTACCGATAGCAATCCCTATCCGATTTGGATCTTCTCTGGACAGATCCATTCCCGAATCCTCCAGGGCCAATTTCACTGCTGAAACCATGATCTTTCCAATTCGATCCATCCTTCTGAGATTGGAGGGTCTGATCCACTGCTTAAAATCGATCTCTGGAAGTTCAGCCCCCAATTGAGACCGGTAGGAGCTTGTCTCAAACCGTTGAATGGGTTTAATCCCAGAAATCCCCAGGAGACAACTCCTCCAGAACTCATCTCGACCAATTCCGACAGAAGAGACGATCCCTAAACCGGTAATGAGGACACGTTCATCCTCTTTACCTATCATATGAACCTCCTTTTCCCATTCGAAATATATTTCCCAAATACCAGGCAGGCATTGTTACCCCCAAAGGCAAAGGAGTTTGAGAGGGCTATCCGGACCTCCCTTTTTATGGATTGATTCGGAACATAGTTCAAATCACAAAGAGGATCTGGAACCTCATAATGAATCGTAGGAGGGATGACCTCGTTCTCTATGGTCAACACCGTCGCCACGGCTTCGATTCCTCCCGCAGACCCTAAACAATGACCTATCATGGATTTGATCCCGCTGATTGGGATCTCCTTTGCCCTCTCTCCAAATACTTTCTTAATTCCTCTGGTCTCCGAGATGTCATTGAAAGGGGTGGCCGTGCCATGAGCATTGATCGTATCCACTTCTTCTGGAGAGAGACCCGCATGGGCTAAGGCCGAACGGATCACTCGCTCTACCCCTTCCCCATTGGGTTCCGGAGCAGTCAAGTGATAAGCATCGGCACAGATTCCATAGCCCAGCAGTTCTGCTCGAATTGGCGCTCCTCTTCTTAATGCATGCTCCAACTCTTCGAGGATCAAGATCCCTGCCCCTTCTCCAAGGATAAGACCCTTTCTCCTTTTATCAAAAGGCTTACAACTTTCAGGGTCGATCAATTTTAGACTATTGAATCCACTAAAAGAGACCTCACAGAGGGAATCGCTTCCCCCAGTCACCATCACCTCTGCCAAACCCATCTGAATCATTTCGTAGGCGACCCCGATGGAGACGGAGCTCGAGGAACAGACGGTGGCTGTCGTATTTCTGGGTCCTTTTAACCCTGCATCGATAGTAATCAGGTCAGTAGTGGTCGCGAGAGAATAAGAGACAAGAAGGGAGGGGGAAACCCTTTTTCGCCCCGAATAGAAATCTCTAAAATACCTCTCCATAGAGAGGATTCCTCCCGAACCTGCGCCGAGGAGCACACCCACCCTCTCCTTCTCTACAGGATCTCTATCTAATCGACCATCCTTCCATGCCTCTCGGAAGGCAATCAATCCAAATTGATCACATCGGGAAAGTCGTCGAAGTTCCCTCTTTGAGAAATGAGACCCCAGATCTAAACCGGAAACCTCGGCAGCCCTTCTATTAGAGTAAGGAGAGGCATCAAAAACCGTAATCTCTTTTGTTCCGTCCTTTCCCGAAATGAGAGATTCCCAGAACTGAGAAACATTCGTTCCAATCGCACTGACCACTCCCAGACCTGTCACCACAACCCGTCTTCTCATTGGACCTCTTTAATTTTTAAATCCTGTGGAAGGGAGACCTGGAAATCGGAATCGGTGAGTCCTGAATTGACTCGAATGTTGGAAAAACGAAGGGTCGTTGTATCTCCGTTTCGTTCAACCAATTCCATCCCAATAATCATTCCTTCTTTTTTCGAAATCCAGAGCTTCGTCTTCATCAAAAAGGCTCCCTTCTCTTTGGGGAGAATCTCTATGATCCAGTAAGACCCGTGATCTTCAATGATCTTCCACTGAGCCAACCTCTCATCAAAAGGATCTTTCGAGAAGAAGAGATATCTCTCCACCAGAGGATGACCCTCAAGAGAGTATCGTTCTGCCGTCTTCTCTTCTTTAAAATAAATCAACAGGTTCTTTCCCTGAAGGAGCATCGTGACTCCTTCTGGAGAGAAGAATTCGATGAGGAGTCGGTCAGGTTTTTTGAACCGAATCTTTCCTTTCGTAACGACCTTATCCCTGAGTAACGAGATCCTCTTCTCCTGGAGGAGATCTGCAGAGAAATCCTTCACCCTTTCTTGGGCCTCCCTGACTCGTTGAATCACGACCCTTTCCTGAATCGAGAGGGCATCCAAGGGGAGGATAAGGATGGAGAAAAGAATAAGAGAAGAAAGAATCACAAACCTCATGGTCTCTCTCCTTTGAATGCCAGAAGGGTCTTACTCACCCCTGGAAAAAGGAAGTGTCTTCCACTGAGGTAGAACACTCCTTCAGAGAGAGAACCAAAAAAAATAGAGGCCAATCGTTTCCCCAACGGTTTTGGGAGGGTGTAGCCCCCGATGAGATGCTGAACTCGGTGAAACCCAACTCGCTCGAGAGCCCCCTGGAGCAGTTTAGGGGAAAAATCCGAAAGATGGGAAGGCAGATCATAGAGTCTGTTTTCAATCCCGAAGAATCGAAGAAGGGTCTTGATAGGAGTCGTATGGGGGTATCTCAAAAACAAGAGCCCATCTGGTTTGAGAAGCGTATAACACTTTCTCAGAAACTTCATGGGTTCTGGGAGGTGTTCAATGACATAGAAGCCACTGATCACATCAAATTCTTCGTCCCCAAGGGAAAGTGTTTCAAAAGGACCGGAATAGATGGTTAATCCCAATACTTCTCTGGCATAGGTGACGGCCTTCTGGGAAATCTCTGCCCCAAAGACCTCCCATCCCCTTTGTCTCATCTCTTCGAGGAAGAAGCCAAAACCCGTTCCTACATCCAGCAATCGCCCTCTTTCTCTATATTTCAGGATGAGTTGGGCTGCTCGGGTAAATACGGGTTTCATCATTTTTCGCCAGGCCTCTCTCTCTTCCTCTCCCTCAGGGAAGTAACGCTGGTAATGATCGTAGAGGAAATCCAAAGTGGGTCTTGGATTGGCAAAGATAAATTTACAGTTCGAGCATCTTACCATCTGATAAGGATCTTCCCGATAGAGAGGCGAGCTTCTTCGTCCTCCGCAGAGAGGGCAATTAACAACTACCATCTCGACTTTTATATCCATATTCCCTCTTCGATTCGATCCACATCTCAATGGTGCGTGTGGAGAGAGACCACCCTTTTAACCGGGATGCCTCTAAGAATCTTCTGGACTCTTCTATGGTATAGGAAGAATAAACCGATTCTAAAAACCCATTTTTTGCCTTCGGATGCTTGACGAAGAGTTTCCAAAAAAAATTGAGAATTCCGATGAGCCGAGGGGAGGTATCTCTATGGAAGTCCACTATCACAAATACTCCCTCCTCCTTTAGGGCTCTGGCCACTTCATTGAAAAAGACAACGGGATCGTCCAGATGATGAAGGGTATTGATACAGAGAAGGAGATCCAGGGATTGATCCTCACAGGGTAAGGCATAAGCAGAACCAATCTCAAACCGAATCTTTCCAGCAAGTCCTTCCTCTCGGGCATTCTTCTGGGCCATCTCTATCATGGTGGGAGAGAGATCGATCCCCTTAAATTCAAGATCCGGAAGGGCTCGAGAGAGAAAGATCGGAAAGATTCCCGGTCCTGTCCCTACATCTAAGGCTTTCCCTCGATGAATCCCTTTCGCCTTGATTCTTCGAAGAACCCTTTGACAAGGAATCTTCATGTACTTCTTTGCCATGAACGAATAGTACTCTGCCAGCTCCCGATCATCAATAATTCCTGGTTCTGCCACCCTGGACTTCATCTCAATCTCGATCCACCTGGACAATGGCTCCCTCTCCCTGGGCGAGTCCCCCGCAGATCGAGGCCACTCCCATTCCACCCCCTCTTCTTCTCAACTCATAGATCATCGTCATCAGGATCCTTCCTCCACTGGCTCCTACGGGATGGCCAATGGCAATTGCTCCTCCATTGACATTGGTCTTCTCTAAGATCCTTTTCATCCTCTCCGGATCTCCATTCGAAAGAATCTTGGCACTGACCAGGGGCATGGCAGCAAAGGCTTCGTTGATTTCGATAAGGTCGATTTGATCAAGGGAGAGATTGACTTTTTTTAGAACCTTCTGGATGGTGAAACCTGGGATAGCCGCAATGAGCCTTGGTTCCGTTGCAGTGGGAATCATGGAGACTATTTTTGCCAAGGGCTTAAGTCCCTTCTCTTCTGCCCTCCTTCGACTCATGATGAGAATGGCCGCAGCACCAGTATCGAGTCCTGGCGCATTTCCAGCAGTTACGGTGGGGCTCCCATAAACCGTAGGAAGCCTGGCGAGTTTTTCAAGAGTTGTGTCTGGCTTTGGAAATTCATCCTTTTCAAGAATAATGGGAGGCCCCTTCTTTTGAGGAATCTCGACCCGCATCAACTCCTCTCCGATCATAAACTTTCCCTCCTGCCAGGCTCTTACATACTTCATCTGACTCTCATAAGCCCATCGATCCTGATCCTCCCGAGTGACTCCATATTCGAGGGCCACTTCTCCTGCATCTACAGAGACAGGGTTAAATCCTTTATATCCCAGTTCATAGAGACCATCCCATATCTGAATATTTCCTAATCTTTTCCCCCATCGAACCTCCGGAGGAATGACATAGGGAGTTCTACTCATGTTATCGGAACCCACAGCCAAGGCCACATCAATTTCACCGCTTCGGATCGCACGATACCCGAATCGAAGGGCAGCCAGAGAAGAACAGCAAGCCCGATCCAGGGTAATCGAAATGGACTCCCCCGGCATCCCTGCTTTGAGCGTGGCTTGTCTTGCGGGAACATCCGTCTCCAGGGCTGCCTCCCCAATAACGGCTGTTCCATAATAGGTTTCTTCCACCTCATCCCCTCTCACGCCCACCCTTTGAAGGACTTCCCGAATCACCATCGCCCCCAACTCTATGGATGGAATATCCTTTAAGACTCCTCCAAACTTCCCAAAGGGGGTTCGAACTGCACTCACCACCCAAACCTCCTGCTCCCTCATAACCTCCTCCTTTATAAATCTCGTAACCCCTCACGGAAGGGTGGAAATAAATTTAAGCCCGAGAGGGGTATTGGAAAAACCCATGGTGCGGCTACCTTAAATGGCCCATAGAAATTGTCACCTTGGTTTGTTTTAATCAGAAACCCATTTCTACAATGGATCGATTCGTATTCCTTAAACATATAAATTGATCCGCATTCTATGGGTTTCGGAAATACTTCTCTCGGGCTTATCCCCCAATTCTGAGTGAGGGATTACTAAATCTCCATTTTTAAAGATTGACAGTTTTTATTTTTAGATATAAATTCTAATCCACATCCATTCAATCCTTTTATCCTCGAAAGGGAAACGATGAAAAAGGTCTTCCCAAAAATCATCGTCTTGGTTGGGATGATTCTCTTCCCCCTCAACCCCATCTTACCTTCCAACCTTCCTTCCTCCGATGATAAAATTCTAATCGATTCAGGAATCGATCCTTGGGTTCCAAATCCTCTGGTGGGGGAACATAAATGGAAAAAATTCTTCAGTGACGAAAAATTCACCCCCTCTAAAAAAGCGGAGACCATTTGGTATTATGATACAAAGACAGAGATGAAAGCAAAGGGTGAAAAATTAAATCTAAAGGGTCAACCCTTATCTTTAGAGGGTGCTACCCTGGTATGGGTTAAATCAGTTGATTTAAAAAATCATAGAACCAACTATCTCTTCTACGGCCTTTGGCCAGAGAAGAAGGCAGCCCTCTTCTTCGGAATTTTTGAAAAAGAGGACAGAACAAAATCTATAGAAGAGATTGGGGAAATAGAGGAGATCCCCAAAATGGCTCCTGGGCTGGAAAGAGCAGTCCTTGAAAATCTCATCAACATGGTGTTCAAACCCTGGTGGAAGATCCTATAAACCTCAATAATGCGTGAAAATGATATTTTTTCTTCTGAAACCTGCATGAACACTGGATTATGAAAAGCCGTTTACTTGCAAGTTCGTGATTTTTGCGGAACTTTGAGTTGGTCGATTCTT
>Ga0101945_1000453_pt1 | contig 70211 bp, 71 predicted proteins | sample DewCreD2012metaG_2_FD_75246 | JGI IMG/M metagenome (GOLD analysis project Ga0101945, IMG submission 75246) | Hot spring sediment bacterial and archeal communities from British Columbia, Canada, to study Microbial Dark Matter (Phase II) - Dewar... ... | reverse complement strand
CAAGGAGCAGATCCCCGATGAGGTGAAACAAACCGCCCGCGCCCTGATTCGCCAAGTGGTCGACGAACTGCGCCGCAAACTGGAGACGCAAATCGTGCAGACCGTCATCGGCGCGCTGCAACGCAACCGCTACTCGCCCATCCGCAGCGCACGCAACCTCGACTGGCGACGCACCCTCAAAAGCAGCCTCAAGAACTACCTGCCCGAACGCAAGACGATTATCCCCGAACGGCTCTACTTCTGGGCGAACGAGAAGCGCTACCGCGACTGGCAGATTATCATTCTCGTTGACCAGAGCGGCAGCATGGCGAACTCGGCGATTTACGCGAGCCTGATGGCGTGCATCTTCGCCTCGCTGCAGGTGCTGGAGACGCACTTGGTGGTGTTCGACACCAGCATCGTGGACTTGACGCCGTACCTGAGCGGCGACCCTGTGGAGTTGCTGTTCAGCCTGCAGTTGGGCGGAGGCACGGACATCGCGCAGGCGGTTGCCTACGGCGCGAATCTGGTCAAGCGCCCCGAAAAGTGCATCTTCGTGCTGATTACCGACCTTTATGAGGGGGGCGACGAAGCCGCGCTGCTGACGCGCCTGCGCGCCCTGCGCGAGAGCAAGGTACAGGTGCTGTGCCTGCTCGCGCTGGAGGACGACAAGCCTGTGTACCACAAGACGCTGGCGCGACAGGTCGCCGCGCTCGACATCCCGACCGTCGCCGCCACGCCCAACAAACTGCTGGAACTGATGGAGCAGATTTTGAAGGGGGTGCGCCGCTGAATGACGCCGATGACGCTGGACGAGGTGCGCGCGCTGTGCGATATGGCGACCTACCGCAACGCCGAGCAGATTGCGACAGGCGACCAGTTGCTGCACTTGGCGCGCTCGGACACGACGCTGTACGCGCAGGTGCAAGGCTCCAAGCCCTACACGGTGCGCATCGAGTTCAAGGACGGCGCGCCGAGCGCGAAATGCACCTGCCCCGCCGCACGCTTCAGCAAGTTCTGCAAGCACGCGATTGCCGTGCTGATTGTGTGGGCGCAGTCGCCTGAACGGTTCGCCTACGGACAGCAGACGCTGGTGGAGACCCCGCCCGCCGCGCCCAAACGCGGGGGCAAACGCGCCGCCAAAGCGACCGCCGAACGCGCCGACCTGCAGACGCAAGCCCTTGATCAAACGCTCCGCCTCGCCCAAGAACTCGCCGAACGCGGCGCAACAGGCGTGCAGGAGGCGTTCCTCAAGCAACTGCTCGACAGCGCAGAGAACCTGCAGTCGCTCAAGACCCGCCGCCTGCAACAGCGCATCCGCAATCTCGTGCGCCTCATCGAAGCCTCGCGCGAGAACCCCCTCTCCGAGCAGGACTACACGCGCGCCTTTCTGGACTTGTGGCTCACAGCGCGCGCCGTCGAGGAGCATTTCACCGAGCGGCGCATCCTGCCCGACGAGCAACTGGAAGAGATGCTTGGACGCACTTGGCGCGACAAGGACCTCGCCAACCGCGAGAACCTGCGCCTGATGGAGCTGGCTTACGAGAACATCGAGCTGGCGACGGGCTTCCGACTGGACATCAGCACGCTGATTGACCTCGATTCGGGCGAGTTGCTGCGCGAGATGAAGATTGCCCCACTGCACACAGGCGGGCGCGAGGCGCAGGCGTTCAAACCGCGCCGTCCCGCGCCGTTTCTGGCGATGCGCGTGGGGGTCTACCCCGGCTACGCGCCCAAGCGCATCAAGATCTACGACGCGCAGCCGCTGAGCGAGCCGCAGACGACGCTGATACAGCAAGCCGCCCAGCACGCCCAGGCCGAGTGGCAGCCGCTGCTGGAGCGCTACCTGCAGCAGCGGCTCGACCCGTTCGCCCCGCGCGAGATGCCGTGCCTGGTGCGCAACCAAGCGATTGCGTGGCAGGACGGGCAAGCGTGGCTGGCGGACACGCAGGGACGGCTTGTGCCGCTGGCAGTGCTGACGCCTCAAGATCGCCCGCAAACGCCTCGCGAAACGAGCCTCAATTTACAAGATGTGCTGCAAGCCCTTACCTCGTCTCCTGTAGACACTGCGTCCAGAGCGCGCCAGCACCTTCCGACCGAAGAGGCGCTGCTACGCCACCCGTGGGACGCGCTGTTCGGCTACCTGGAAGGTGAGGACGCGGTCTACTTCCGCCCCGTGAGCGGGCTGCACGCGCACGGCGTCGCGCTGCTGCTGTTTCAAATGCAGTACCGCGAGTATTGACGCCGCCCACTCAGGTATACTTAGGCTGCATGACGCTGGATGTGCGCGCGGTGGAGACGCTCATCGAACTCGCCCTGCAGGAAGACCTCGGCGCGGGCGACTGGACAACCGACAGCCTGATTCCCCCTGACCACCAGACCCGATGCGCCATCTTCGCGCAGGCAGAGGGCATTTTGTGTGGGGTGGAGATTGCCAAGCGCGTGTTCCAGCGGCTGGATCCCGAAGTGCGCTTTGCGGACACGCTGGGGGACGGCGCCCGCCTCGCGCCCGATACACCCGTGCTGACTATTGAGGGCAACACGCGCGCGACTCTGAAGGCGGAACGCACCGCACTGAACTTTTTGCAGCACCTGTCGGGCATCGCCACACGCACGCGCCAGTTCGTAGACGCCGTTGCGGGCACAGGCGCGCAGATTGTGGACACGCGCAAGACGACCCCTGCCCTGCGCCTGCTGGAGAAGTACGCCGTGCGCATCGGCGGCGGGCGCAATCACCGCGTTGGGCTGTACGACGGCATCCTCATCAAGGACAACCACCTCGCCGCGCTGGGGGGCGACATCGCCGAAGCCGTGCGCCGCGCACGCCAGCATGCGCATCACCTGCTCGCCGTCGAGGTGGAATGCACGACGCTCACACAGGTTGAGCAAGCCGTCGCCGCAGGCGCGGACGGCATCCTGCTCGACAACATGCCCCCCGAAACGCTGCGCGAGGCAGTGCGCCTTGCCAAAGGGCGCGTGCGCTTTCTGGAGGCGTCGGGCGGCGTCACGCTGGAGACCGTCCGCGCGGTCGCCGCAACGGGCGTGGACTACATCTCCGTCGGCGCGATTACCCACTCCGCGCCCATCCTGCCGATGCACCTGGAGTTTTAGCCATGCGCTGGCGCGAACTCTACCCCGAATGGCAGCAGGCGGTGGACGAACTGGTCGCCAGCCGTGAGACCGTGCTGGTGCTGGGCGGTATCGATTCGGGCAAAACCACCTTCTGCTCGTTGCTCCTTAAGCTCAAGCATCAGGCGGGGATGCAGGTGGGCTTTGTGGACTTGGATGCGGGTCAGACGACGGTCGGACCGCCCGCCGCGTTCAGCAGCGTGGTAATACGCAAGCCCTATGAGTTGCTGCAAGACCTGACGCCCGACAGTTTGGCGTTTCTGGGCGATGTGTCGCCCGTGCGCCATGGGGCGCTTGCGCTGGCGGGGGCGCGGCGCGTGCTGGACGACCTGACGCTGCTCCAGCCCGACAGCCTGGTGATTGACACCGACGGCTACATCGGCGGCTGGCACGGACGCGCCTACAAACTGATGCTGATTGACCTGTTGCGCCCGCAGGTGATTGTCGCGCTGCAGCGCAAGGACGAACTCGCGCCGATTCTGGACGCCTTGCGCCGCCGCGCCGACTGGAACCTGCACGAGTTGCCTGTGCCACAGGCGATTTTGCGCAAGTCGCCGCCGTTCCGTGCCCAACATCGGCGCGCCGCCTTCGCCCGCTACTTCGAACGGGCGCAGTCGCACACGCTCCCGCTCGAGCAGTTCAGTTTCATCGGCAGGCGGCTGGGCGGGGGGCAGCCGATTTCCGACACGCGACGACGCTACCTCGCCGACCAAGTGCGCGCCGAACTGCTGCACGCCGAGATGGTCGGCGACTCGCTGCACCTCATCGTGCGCCAGCCGCTCAGCGACGCGCAAATCGAAACGCTGATGACGCTCGCAAGCGTCGACAAACTGGTGATGCTGCCCCAGTCGGCGTATCACAACCTGCTGGTGGGGCTGATCGACTACACGGGGCGGTGCTACGGGCTGGGGCTGATTGAATCGCTGGACTTCAAGGCGCGCACGCTGGGGCTGCTGTCGCCTGTGCGCTCGGTAGACCCTGTGCGCTGGGTGCAGTTGGGCTACCTGCGCATCCTGCCCGACGGCACGGAACTCGGCGAACCCCTACGGGACGGCTAACCGCCTTCGGGCGCCAGCCGAAAGCCGTGCGGAATCAGGTCGGCAAGCGTGTAGCGGGCAATCACGCGGTCGGGCGAGACGACCCACACGGCGAACGATTCGGGCGCGTCGGCGAACTCCAGCAGCACCTGTCGGCACGCGCCGCAGGGGGTTCCGCCATCGGGCGTGCAGACCGCCGCCGCCACGAGTCGCCGTGCGCCCGAAGCCACTGCACTGAAGACCGCGACGCGCTCGGCGCAGAGACTTAAGCCATAACTGGCGTTCTCCACATTGCAGCCCGCAAAGACGCGCCCATCGTCGGTCTGCACCGCCGCGCCGACGGCGTAGCCCGAGTAGGGCGCGTAAGCGTTCGCCCGCGCCGCGCGCGCCGCCTGCACCAACGCCTGCTCGGTGGGCGATAGGTTCATTCGTCGTCCCCTGCCGCCTCGGCGGCGAGTTCCTCCTCGAAGATTTCCTCCATCTCGTAGGGGTCTTCGTCCATCGCCGCGCTCATCTCGCGCATGAAGCGGCGCATCGTCTGCGGGTCGTCGGGGTCGCCCGCGAACTCCATGCTGTCGGCGAGGTCGTCCAGCATCTGGTCTTCCGAGCGCAGGCGCGCCACGCGCGAGACGAGCCGCTTCGACTCCGTCGCACCACAGGCGGGGCATGCCTGCGGCTCATCCCGCTGCGCAATCGCCAGCAACCTCGAGAACCGCTTCCGACACTTCAGGCAGCGATACTCGTAGAGTGGCATCAGCCCATCACCTTCTGCAGCGTCTCCTTGAGAACGCTTGCCGAAGTTTGCAGGGCGGCGCGCTCCTCATCCGAGACGCCGATTTCGATGACCGCTTCGACGCCCTTGCGTCCAACGCGCGTCGGCAACGAGAAGCACACCTCGCTGATGCCCAACGCGCCCGTCTGCAGGGTCGACACGGGCAACACCTGATGCTTGTCCAGCGCAATCGCGTTCACGACCTGCGCGATGGAGACGCCCACGGCGTAGCCTGCGCCCCCTTTGAGGCGAATCGCCTCCGCGCCCGAATTTTTCGTGCGCTCAAAGACGGCGTCCATCGCCTCCTTGCTGTAGCCAGGATAGTCCTTGAGGGGCACGCCCGCAATCGTCGCGCAGCTCCACGCGGGCACCATCGAGTCGCCGTGTTCGCCCAGAATCAGCGCGTCCACATCGGTCGCCGCCACGCCGAAATGCTCCGCCAGAAACGAACGGAAGCGGCAGGTGTCCAGCACCGTGCCCAGCCCGATCACGCGCTCGGCGGGCAGCCCCGATTCCTTGACCGCCAAGTAGGTCAGGATGTCCACAGGGTTCGAGACGACCAGTATAATCGCGTCGTCGGCAAGCGCGACGCCTTTGAGGTTGCCCAGAATCTCGCGGAACAGCCCGACATTGCGGTTGATGAGCTCCAGTCGGCTCTCGTCGGGGCGTCGGCGCAAGCCTGCGGTGATGATGACCATGTGTGCGCCGTTCAGGTCGGCGTAGTCGCCCGCGCGGAATCGGATGGGCTGCGAGTAGGCTGCGCCGTGCCGCAGGTCTAACGCTTCGCCTTCGGCGGCGTCACGGTTAACATCCAGCAGTAGCACTTCCGAGACCGCGCCGATAAGTTGTAGTGTGAACGCGGCGTTCGAGCCGACGCGCCCGCCGCCGCCAACGATTCCTACCTTCATTGTGTTTGCCTCCCTATGTAAGGGCGTTCGGCGAACGCCCCGTGTCCGTCGGGTGCGCCCGACGCTTACAACAGCGGAAACTGCTCCAGAAAGCGCAAATCGTTTTCCAGAAACAGGCGCAGGTCGTCCACGCCGTACTGCAGCATCGGGATGCGCTCGATGCCCAGCCCGAACGCGAAGCCGCTGTAGCGCTCCGTGTCGATGCCGTAGCGCTCCAGAATGTTGGGGTGAATCAGCCCAGCGCCGCCGAGTTCGAGCCAGCCGCCCTTCCACGAAATCGCGAAGTCCACCCCAGGCTCCACGAACGGGAAGTAGTCGGGGCGAAAGCGCACGCGCACTTCCGCGCCGAACATCAGTTGCGCGAACTGCGTCAGCACGCCCTTTAGGTGCGCCATGCTCACCCCTTCGTCCACCATGAAGGCGTCCACTTGGTGGAAGGTGTGCGAGTGGGTGGCGTCCACATTCTCGTAGCGATAGCATCGCCCGATGATGGCGATGCGGATGGGCAGGCGACGCTCGCCGCGCTGCAGTTGCTCGAAGACACGCCCCTGAATCGAGGTGGTCTGCGTGCGCAGCAGGTAGCCTGGCGCGATGTGGAACGAGTTCTGCTCGTCCATCGCGGGGTGGTCGTCGGGGTAGTTCAGTGCGCCGAAGTTGTAGTCGAACCGCTCCAAGTCGTATCCGTCCACGAATTCAAAGCCCAGCCCCGTCAGGGCGCGTTTGACCCGCTGCATGGTCAGCGTCAGCGGGTGCAGGCGTGCGGGGCGCAGGGGCGCGCCAGGCAGCGTGATGTCCAGTCGCTCGGCTTCAATGCGCTGGGCGAGTTCCGCCTGCTCCAGCGCGGCGCGTCGCTCGGCGAAGAGTCGCTCCAAGTGTTCGCGGGCGGCGTTCACCTGCTGCCCGAACTGGGGTCGCTGTTCGGGGGGCAGGGCGCCCAGTTGACGCAGCAGTTGCCCGACGACGCCCTTGCGCCCCAAGTAGTGCGTCTCCACCGCCTGCAGGTCACCAAGGGACGCCGCCTGCGCAATCGCGCGTTCCGCCTCGTCCAGAATCGGCTGGATGCTCTCCACGGCGACGCTTACGGGCTGGGGCGTACCGACTGCACCAGCATCTCGAACGCTTCGGGGTCGCGCACTGCCATCTCCGCGAGTTGCTTGCGGTTCACTTCGATGCCGCGCTCGGTCAGCGCGTGGATGAACTCGTGGTAGCGCATGCCGTGCATGCGGCATGCGGCGTTGATGCGGGTGATCCACAGGCGTCGGAAGTCGCGCTTGCGTTGTCGCCTATCGCGATAGGCGTACTGCAGGGACTTCATCACCTGCTCGTTCGCCTTGCGGAACAGGCGGCTTTTTGCGCCGTAGTAGCCTTCCGCGAGTTTCAGCACCTTCTTGTGGCGACGGCGGGTCACCGTACCGCCTTTCACTCGTGCCATAGCATCTCCTCCTTACTTGCCTGCTAATAGGCGATTGACGCGCCGATACTCGCCCTCGAAGAGTGCGCCTTCTTGGTCGAGTCGGCGTTTGCGTGCGGGCGATTTACTCAGGAACAGGTGGCTGTTCCCGGCTTTCTTGTGCATCAGTTTGCCCGTCGCTGTGCGCTTGAAGCGCTTGGCGGCTGTCTTGCTCGTCTTCATTTTTGGCATCGGTAGAACCTCCTTCTGCAGGCGGCGCTTTCGGCTTTGCTGCTGGCTTTTTGGCGGGCGCGACGACCATAATCATCTGTTTGCCCTCCATGCCTGGCGGCTTTTCGACGACGCCGTAATCCTGCACCGTTTCGGCGATCTTCCGTAGCAGCGATTCGGCGATTTGGGGGCGCCCAAACTCGCGACTGCGGAAGATGACCACGAATTTTACCTTATCGCCTTCCTGCAAAAACTCGATCGCGTTGCGAACCTTGGTCTCGATGTCGTGTGCGCCGATGGCAGGGCGCAGGCGGATGGTTTTGATGTCGCCGCCTTTTTGCTTCTTTTTGGCTTCCTTCGCCAGCTTCTCCTGCTCATAGCGGTACCGCCCGTAGTCTAAGATCTTGCACACGGGCGGGTTCGCGGTCGGCGCGACTTCCACCAGGTCTAAGCCCTGCTCTTGGGCAATTCTCACGGCGCGACGCGTGGGCATCACGCCCAACTGCTTCCCGTCCGAATCGATGACGCGCACCTCGCGGGCGCGGATTCGGTTGTTGATCCTCAGTTCCTTCTGAATGGCTCCCTCACCCTCGCTTTGTTGGTCTACTCAATCAGCGTCTGACCGAGCACGCGCAGAATGTCCTCCATCACTTCGGGCGCGAAGCCCTCCTCGGCGTAGCGGATGACGCCCTTCTTGTCCACGATATACATCGTGGGGAAGGCTGTCACACGGGCACGACGCATCACTTCCCGCTCGTTCGGCGGGATCACGATGGGATAGGTCATCTTGTTCTGCTCGACGAACGCGCGCACTTCATCGGGCGTGCCCGAATCGAGCGCGACGCCCACCACGACCAGCCCGCGGCTGCTATACTTGTCGTGCAGTTCCTGCAGGTAGGGTATCGCCGCGCGGCACGGTCCGCACCAAGTCGCCCAGAAGTCCACCAAGTACACCTTGTCCTGCTTGCCGCCGAGTTTGACCTCCTTACCGTTGAGGTCTTTGAAGGTCATCTCAGGCATCTTCTGCCCGACGCGCAGCTGCGCACCCGACGGCATCGTCGCGTACAGAAACACGGCTAAGCCTAACAGTGCCACGGGTAATAGGTACCGTTTCATCATCGCCTCCACGAACCTATTATACCATGCGGGCGCAGAATTCAAGTCGGTCGGCAGGAAACTTGCGCCGCGCGGGGAATCCAACGGCGGAGGTACGACGACGATGGCGCGACCAGTGACCTTATTCACAGGACAGTGGGCAGACCTGCCCCTTGAAACGATGGCGCAAAAAGCACGCGAGTTCGGCTACGACGGACTGGAGTTGGCGTGCTGGGGCGACCACTTCGATGTCGAGAAAGCCCTTACGCACGACGGCTACTGCGAATCGCGCTGGGAGATTCTGGAGCGATACGGCTTGAAGTGCTTCGCGATTAGCAACCACCTTGTGGGGCAGGCGGTATGCGACCTGATTGACGAACGACACAAGGCGATTTTGCCTGCGCGGGTGTGGGGCGACGGCGACCCCGAAGGCGTGCGTCAACGCGCCGCCGAGGAGATGAAAAACACTGCCCGCGCCGCCCGCAGGCTCTTCAACTGCGCCCCCGACGAGGTGAAGCGCCAACTCACGCGCGTGGTGGTCAACGGCTTCACGGGCAGCAGCATCTGGCAGTATCTCTATTCGTTCCCGCCCAACCCGCCCGATTTGGTGGAGAAGGGCTTCGCCGACTTCGCCGCGCGCTGGAAACCGATTCTGGACGCCTTTGCCCAAGAGGATGTCTACTTTGCGCTGGAGGTGCACCCAACGGAGATCGCCTACGACATCGTCACGGCGGAACGCGCGATTCAGGCGGTCGATGGACACCCGCGCTTCGGCTTCAACTACGACCCCAGCCATCTGGGCTATCAGGGCGTGGATTATGTGGCGTTCATTCGGCACTTCCGCGACCGAATCTTCCACATGCATGTGAAAGATGTCTGGTGGTCGGAGACGCCGCGCTTGTCGGGCGTGTTTGGCGGGCACTTGAACTTCGGCGACTCGCGTCGGTACTGGGACTTCCGCTCGCCAGGGCGCGGCTCGGTGGACTTCGAGGAGATTATCCGCGCGCTGAACGAGATTGGCTACCAAGGTCCGCTCTCCGTGGAGTGGGAAGACAGCGGTATGGATCGGGAACATGGCGCGCGTGAGGCGTGCCAATTCGTGCGCCATATCGATTTCGAGCCGTCGCGCGTGGCGTTCGACGCCGCCTTCGAGCGCGGGTAGGCGCATGCTAGGGGCAGGGGGCGCGCACCTTGCCCCTACACCTGCTCTTCCAATAGGCGGCTCAACCGCTCAGCGAACGCCTGCAGATTGCCTGCCGACAGCGCGACATCGTACAGCGCGTTTAGCTGCGCCACATCGTGAACCGAGCGCACCTGCGCCTCCAACGACTCAGGCACATCGCCGTACAGCCCACGCAGGATCTTCAGCAAGCCATCCTGCAAGCCGCGCTCGATGCCTTGTTCCAAGCCCTGCTGTAAGCCTTGTTCCAAGCCCTGCTGTAAGCCCTGCTGTAAGCCCTGCTGTAAGCCGTCGCGCAGCGCCTTCCGCTCCGAAACAGACAGGTACGGCGTGCCCTTCTCGCGCTTCACCTCTTCCAGCAGCTGCTCGTAACGCTCCTCAAATAACTCCGGTAGCACCATAACCCACTCCAGTAAGCGTATCAGCTCTCCAACCTGCTCTTCAGTATACCCTCGATCCAACGCCAGACGCACCAGCTCCAGCCGCGACTGCAGCATGAACTCCGCATCGGACGACGCCTGCGCCCGACGAAACGCCACAAACAGCAACGCGCACGGATTGGGGTTCGCCAGCAGTGCCGCCTCGTCCCAATCGAGGAGCTTCACGGTGTAAAACTCGAACTCCAGGCGACAACCTGCCAGCGAACGCTCGTACTTCGTTGGACGCCAGTGCGGATTCTTGTCTGCTAAAATCGCTATCGTGACGATGGGACGGCGATAATACAGCCATAGCGCAGCGTCATAGGTGTAAGTGCGTTCAGGGAACAGGCGATCTGGACGCGACTGCACTTCAATGTGTATCAAAATCCACTGTTCCATCCCATCTGTGAAATAGACCCGCACAAGTTTATCAACCGTCTGGCGTCCTGTGCGGCTTTGACGCGCGATGCGCTGTAGTTCCGCGTCCAGAAATTCGTACCCGCGCTGCCAGTCTATCAGCCCGTGGAGTTCTGGGTGGATCATCTCAATCAGCTGCGGGAAGAAGAGACGAATCAGTTCCTTCCACGGGCTGTCTTGGTCATGCCGTTTGCGTTGGGCGGCGCGCTTCCGTGCTGCCATAACACAATTCTACCCGCCGATACTGGTCGCACGCTCGCGTTTCAGCACGAGCCAGCTGAGCGCGGCGCCGAGCGTGAGCATCAGGGCGCAGCCAATAAACGGCGTGCGGTGCGCGGGGATAGCGATGTCGCCCAGCGTCAGGGGCACATGCTCGTACAAAAACCCGCCGAGCAGCGCGCCGAGGATGCTGCCGACGCCCTGCGCCGTGCCTGCTGCGCCCAGCATCACCCCGCGCCGTTCGGGGTCAATCTCGCTGAGTTCCGCCATCCATGCGGCGAAGGTCAGCACGAAGCTGACCGCGCCCAGTGCGGCGGCGACCAGCACCCATGCCAGCGGCGGCTGCGAGGGCGCGACCACGCTCCACACCACGCCCGCCGCCAGCGTCAGCCCCAAACGGATGCTGCGCGTGCGTCCCAGACGATCAGCGAGCCGTCCCAGCGGCAGGCTCAGCGCGGCAATCGCCAGCGCAGGCGCGACCAACCCCACCCCAAACAAGGTCTCGCTCACGCCGAACTCGTCCATCGCGTAGAGCTTGACCAGTAGCATAATCAGCCCGATGCCGAAGAACACCACAAACGCCAGCAGCATGTGTCCGGGCGCAATCCGCAGCGCGTTCAGGAACGCCCGTAGCGAGAGTTTTTCGCCCGATTTGCCGTCCGCGCTGTTGGGCGCGCGCCCATCGCGCGGGTAGAACCGCCACGCAATCAGCGTCGCTACCGTGAACAGGCACGCGGTGAGGTAGAACGAGGCTTGCTTCGCGCCCGTGAGGTCGTTCGCCAGCCCGCCCGCCAGCGGTCCCAGCGCGATGCCGGACATGTAGGTCATGTTCAAAAAGCTCATCGCCCACGCCCGTTTGTGCAGGGGCACCGAGTCGCCAATCGCGGCGTAGACGGCGGGCCAGAGCATCGCCGCGCCCAGCCCGTCCAGCGCGCGCAGTGCAATAAAGTGCAGCGGGTGGCTTGCCACAAGCGTCGCCAGCGAGGTGAACACGGTCAGCAGCGGTCCCAGCACGATTAGCCGACGCCTGCCGATATGGTCGCTGAGCATCCCCATCGGCGCGCGGAAAATCGCCTCCACAAGCAGGAACGCTGAGCCGACCACTGTAATGGTCGACTCGCCCAGCCCGACCACTTCCCGCAAATAGACGGGCATCGCCGAGATGTTGAGCGTCACATAGCCCAGTTCGGCGAAGCCCGCCATCACCACCAGCGCCCAGAACGCCGAGAGCGACTTCACAATCCGCAAAGGGCGCGCCCGCCGCTTAGTCTAAGCCCACATCGATGCGCACCTCGCGCCCCGTCGCCGACGACTCGTAAATCGCGTCCATAATCGCGTTCAGGTAGTAGCCATGCTCGCCTGGAATGGGCGCGGGCGTGTTGTGCAGCACGGCGTCCACGAACGCCTCCACATTCGCCTGATACGAGTTGACATTCGGCAGGTTCGCAGGCTCCACATTATACAGCGTGCGGTTCTGCTCGGTCGCGATGCGCACAGGACGCTCGCTCATCGGGTCGGCGAACACGCCGCCCCTGTCGCCCAGCAGCAGCGTGTTGAACTCGTCGCGCTCGATATTCGCGCAGAAGCTCGACTCCAGCGTCACGGTTGCGCCGTTTTCGAGCCGAATCAGCCCGACGGCGAAGTCCTCCACGGTGAACTTGGTGTGATCCCACTGTCCCATCAGCCCGACGACATCGGGGCGGTTGCCGAACTTGGTGTAGGTCGCGCCGAACGCCGCCACGGGCTTGGGGTAGCCCATCAGCCACAGGGTCGTGTCCAGAATATGCACGCCGATGTCGATCAGCGGTCCCCCGCCCTGTTTCTCTTTGTCGATGAATACGCCCCAGCCTGGGATTCCGCGTCGGCGTAGCGCGTGGGCGCGTGCGTAGTAGACCTCGCCCAGATTGCCCTCCTGCACGATGTATTTGTGCAGGAACTGCGCGACGCCCGAAAACCGCCACTGCAGCGACACATGGAGCAGTTTGCCGACGCGCCGTGCGGTTTGCACCATCTCGCGCGCCTCGTGCGCGTTGCGCGCCAGCGGCTTCTCGCAATGCACATGCTTGCCCGCCTCCAGCGCGGCGATGGTCGTATCCCTGTGCAGGAAGTTGGGCGTCGCCACGACCACAACCTGGATGTCGTCGCGCTGGATCATCTCGCGATAGTCGGTATAGACATGGGGGATATGGAACCGCTCGGCGGCAGCGCGTGCGCTCGCTTCATTCACATCGGCAACGGCTACCAACTCCACGCGGTCGGAGAGTTTCGCATAGCTGGGCATATGCTGCCCTTGCGCGATTCCGCCTGCTCCGATAAAGCCAACGCCAATCTTACTCAAGTTCGTCGCTCCTCCTTCGTTGCGTATGGCGACCTGCGTCGCCTAAGCCTAAAACCGCGGGGTAGTATACCTTATCAGAACCCGTCCACTGAGGGGTCGTTCAGGTGGTCGGTGTAGTTCAGCAGGCTCACATAGAGCCGCTCCCCTGCCCGCTCGACGACGGAGACGCCCGTGTTGTCCAGTCGGATGCGCCGATAGGTCTGGATGTCGCCTGACAGCGCCTCGCAGAGCAGGATGCGCAGGCTGCCGCCGTGCCCGACGACGACCACCTCGCCGCTGGGGTGCTGTTCCAGCAGGCGGTGTCCGAACGCGCGCACACGCTGCCAGAACGCCTGCATCGGCTCGGCTTCGGGGGGCGTGCCCATCATCGGGTCGTACAGGTAGGTGAAGTGGTGGTCGGGGAAGCGCTGCTGGATTTCGTCGCTGGTCAAGCCTTCCCACAGTCCCCAGTGTCGCTCGCGCAGGGCGGGTTCAGGGTACAGCGGCGCGCTGAGTGCATCGGCAATCGCCTGCGCGGTGCGCCACGCCCGCTGCAGGTCGCTGCTGTAGACGGCGACGGGCTTCTGAATGCGCACGGATAGCCACTGTGCCGCCTGCTGCGCCTGACGCTGACCCACCGCGTCTAACGGAGTGTCGGAGTGTCCCTGAATGCGTCCCACTTGGTTCCACGCGGTCTGCCCGTGTCGCACCAGATAGATTCGCAGCATGCGCCTTACAGTGTACCCGTTTTTTATACGGGTTTCGTGAAGCCGCCTCGCTGAATCGGCAGGAATCGGTATCTGGCGGCGTATACCTGCGGTTGTCCCGACGCGGGGTATAATACGGCGACGGTTCTTGCGCCGCTCGTGCAACAAAGGAGCTCTTATCGGTGATTATCGCATCCTATGGAGGTAGGCACGAGACATGGGCGACCTGAAACAACTGATTGAGCAAGCGTTCGCGCTCAAAAACGAAGGGCGCTACGAGGAAGCAGAGCAACTGCTGAAGCAGGCGCTGCAGCGCAATCCGCACTCGGCAGAGGCGCACCACCTGCTGGGGCTGGTCTACTGCTTCACGGGGCTGTTTGACGAGTCAATCCAGGAGCTGGAGACCTCCGTGCGGCTAAACCCCGAAGCGATTCAACCGCGCTTGGACTTGGCGCTGACCTACTCGATGCTGGGCTACGAGCCAGAAGCCAAGCGCGAGCTGGAGGAGGTGCTACGGCGCGACCCGTCCAACGAGATGGCGCAGCGACAGATTGTCTACTTCAAGTAAGCCAAACGCCCCTGAAGTCTCAGGGGCGTCCGCTGGCGAACGGGTACAGGTATTTTCCTTGTCTACGATACTCCGACGAGTTCGCGCTCCTCGGCGACGCTTTCGGGCTCCAGCGTACAGTTGAGCGAGCTGCCAAAGAGCTTATACAGGACATTCAGTGAGGCTTGTTCAACCTGTTCCGTGGTAATCCCCAACTGGTCAGCAATCGCTTCGGCGTCATGCCCCTGCGCAAACAGATGCAGAATGTTCCGCTCACGCTCCGTCAGTCTCGTGTCCATCGGCATAGACCTCCTTTGGTGCTGAGGGGATTATACCCGCTGGGTAGGCGCGTGTGTCAAGTCGAATCGCGTGAGTCGCGAAAACTGGCAGAAGTGCGAGTTCCGTTGCGTGCGCCGTTGCGGGGCAGCGGGGTCACGACGGTCTCGTAGCCGTTGGGGGTGCGCCGAATGTAGCCGCGCGATTCGAGTTCCTGCAGGTAGTTATACAGCGTCTGGCGCGAGCAACCGAGCGTCTCGGCGAGTTTGGTGCGCGGCAAGTTCGGCTGCTCATACAGCAGCCACAGCAGTTGCTCCATCGTGGCTTCTCTGGCGTGCCCGTTGCCGTTGCGCTCCATCGGCTGCACCAGCGCGTACACAGGCTCTGGCTCGCGCGGCGCAGGTTCGGAAACCGCTTCATGGGGCGGCGGCTCCGCAGGCGCGGACTCCGACTGCACCTTCAGCGCGTAGTTGCGATCCTCGCCGATGATTTCGATGAGCGCGAACATAATAATCGGCAGCGTCACCGACAGCAGGAACGGACGCAGGAACACTACCATCTGGTCGAACGCGCTGGCGGTCTGCAGCGGCTGCTGGTGCATAATCCCGTACAGGTAGTTCGCATACGCGCTGATGAAGGTCACCAGAATCAGCACGCCCCACAAGGGCAGCGTCGGGCGACCCTGCCGCTTGCGCAACTGGATGCCATACGCCAGCCCCAGAATGCCCAAGTCAATCCCTAACGCCTGCACATAGCCCCAAATCAGGTTGCCGCCCTCTAAGGTGCTAAAAGTGTACGCCACATGGTGGACGCTGCCCGCCAGCACAAACAGCGTGACGACCACCAGCAGCGCGGTGGACAACGGCATATCTTTCAGTGAATCGCGCATCGAAATAACCTCCCTGTTCTTGCGCCCCAGATAGCGTTTCGGTTCGGGGGAAGACGAAAGATTCCTGCCCCCGACGACGATTCCTGCCGATTACGCGGCGGATTATGCCCTAATCCGCCAGCACATGCATATAGAGTTCGCTGGGGTCGGGGTCGGGGCTTTCGTCGGCGAAGCGGGCGGCGTCGGCGACCTGCTCGCGCGCCTGCTCGTCCCAGACTTTCAAGTCCGCCTCCGTCGCCAGCTCGTGCGCTAACAGGTACTGCTGAAGATTGGTGAGCGGGTCGCGCTTGCGCCACTCGTCGACCTCCTCGCGCGTGCGGTACGAGCCAGGATCGGTGATGTCCGCCGCGCCGTGCCCCACGAAGCGGTACACAATCGCCTCCACGAAGTACGGCTCTTGGTGGGTGCGCACATGGTCGATAATCGCCTTCGCCTCGTCCAGCACATTCAGCAGATCCATCCCGTCGATCTGCTTGCTGGGGAAGCCGTAGACGCTGGCGCGCTGCGCGAGGTTCGGCACGGCGGAGTGCAGTTCGACGGGCGTGCCCATCGCGTACTTGTTGTTCTCCACGATGTAAATCACGGGCAGTTTCCATAGCCCCGCCATGTTGAGCGATTCGTGGAACAGTCCCGCGTTCATGCCGCCGTCGCCGAAGAAGCAGAGCGTGACGCCGCCTGTCTCTTCGTACTTCTGGGCGAAGGCGACGCCCGTGCCGATGCCCGTCACATCGCCCACGATGCCGTAGCCGCCGAGAAAGTTCTTCGCCTTGTCGTACAGGTGCATCGAGCCGCCCTTGCCGCGACACAGCCCCGTGACCTTGCCGTACAGTTCCGCCATCACCGCGCGCGGGTCGCTGCCCAGCGCCAGCACATAGGCGTGGTCGCGATAGTGCCCCAGCACGCGGTCTTCGGGGCGCAGGTGGTGGATAAAGCCCAGCGCGAGCGCCTCCTGCCCGATATAGAGGTGCAAATAGCCGCCGATTTTGTCTTGACGGTACGCCTTGTCGCAGTGTTCCTCAAAGCGACGGATGAACAGCATCTGCTTATACAAATCGACAATCTCCTGCGGGGTCGGGGTATACGCCCGCTGCGCCGATTTCGAGTTCGTGGCGGTCTTCGCGCGTTTGGTCGTCTTCATGCCAGCCTCCAGAATCGCATAGAGTGTACCCGAACGGGGTATGCTATTGCTATGCCGACCTACACCGATTTGCACGGGCGCGTGGCGATTATCACGGGCGCGAGTCGCGGGATCGGGCGCGCGATTGCGCTGCGCTTGGCGAGAGAGGGCGTCGCGGTGGTCATCGCTGCCAAGACCGCCGAGCCTGACCCCCGCCTGCCTGGCACTATCTACACCGTCGCGGAGGAGGTCGCCGCGCTGGGCGGGCGCGCGCTGCCTATCCAGGTCGATGTGCGCGACGAGAACGCCCTGCAGCGCATGGTGGACGCCACGCTGGAGGCCTTTGGGCGCATCGATATCTTGGTCAACAACGCGGGCGCGCTGTGGTGGTATCCCGTGCTGGAGACGCCGCCCAAACGCTTCGACCTCGTGATGCAGGTGAACCTGCGCGCGAGTTTCGTCGCCTCCCAACTCGTGCTGCCTACGATGATTCAGCAGCGCTGGGGGCACATCATCAACATGTCGCCGCCGATTGACCTCAGCGTGCTGCCTGGCAAAGTCGCCTATATGATTTCCAAGTTCGGGATGACGATGCTGGCGTTGGGGTTGGCGGAAGAGGTGCGCGAGCATAATATTGCGGTGAACGCGCTGTGGCCCCGCACGCTGATCGAGAGCCAAGCGACGATTGCGTGGGGGCTTGGGACGCCCCACCAGTGGCGCAAGGCGGACATCATGGCGGACGCCGTGTACGAGTTGGTGCGCCGCGAGCCGCGCACCTGCACGGGCACGGCGTGGATCGACGAAGACCTGCTGCGCGAGGCGGGCGTCACGGACTTCTCGGTCTACAACTGCACGCCCGATGGCGAGCCGATGGAGATTGTTTGGCAGGGCGTGCAGGCAGGTCGGCGCGAGGGGGGATAGTCCCACCTACCGCACAGGGTCATCCGTGATAATTGCGTCCACGCCGAGTTGGGCGAGTTCGCGCTTGCGCTCCGCGTCGTTCACTGTCCACACGACCATCTTTTTGCGCTGTTGGCGGGCGCGGCGCATCGCCTCTGGGTCTACCAGCGTGTGTTCGGGATGCAATGCCTCGTAGCGCACATGCCACCGTCGCCCATCCTCCAACAGCATGTGGGGCGTATATTGGCTAATCAGCACGCCCAAGCGGATGCGGCGCGACTCTTCCGTAAACCAGCGCAGCGTGTCCAAACTGAACGACGAGATGATTATATTCGGCATCAGGCGGTACTCTTCGATAAGCGCCAGCACGGTGCGCACAATCGGGCGGTCTTCGGGGTAGAAGGTCTTCATGTCGATGTTGTAGCGCGTGCGGTTGCCGAACGCCTCGAAGACCTCTTTGAGGGTGGGGATACGCTCGCCCGCGAATTTCGCGCCGAACTTGACGCCTGCGTCGTAGCGTTGGATTTCCGCCGCGCTGAGTTGGCGCACATCGCCCGCGCCGTTGGTCGTGCGCTCCAAGTTGGGGTCGTGAATCACCATCGGCGCGCCGTCTGCGCTGGGGGTGATGTCCAGTTCGAGGCAGTCCGCGCCCATCTCCAGCGCGAGGCGGAACGCGGACAGCGTGTTTTCGGGGGCGTGCATGCTCGCGCCGCGATGCGCCCAAATCTGCGGGCGCTTGCCGTCCCAGAACCGCATGGCTTAGCCCTCCTGTGGCGCGTTGATGGTCAGCACGGGGCAGGTCGGGATGCGCACGACCTTCTCGGTGACGGAGCCGAACACGAACCGCTTCCAACCACTGCGCCCGTGCGTGGCGATTACGATGAGGTCGATGCCTTTCTCCTTCTGGTAGGCGATAATCTCGTCGGCAGGGTCGCCCCAAATCACGCTGGCGAACACGGTCAGCGACTTGGGGATGCGCTGCTCCATCAGTTCTTCCATCGAGCGCTCCGCCGCCTCGCGCATCTCGCTTTCGTACAGTGGGATCTCCACATTCACGGGCACGGGCACCACATGCAACGGCGGCACCACATGCAGCAGGTGCAACTCGGCGTTGAAATGCTCCGCCAGTTCCACTGCCATATCGAGCGCATAGTAGGACGGCTCGCTGAAGTCCGTCGGCGCAAGGATTTTCTTGAACGGCAATCGCATCGTCGGTATCCTCCCGCAGTATTGTACCCATGCCCTGCAGGAATTGCGTGTGGGTTCGGGAATTCGAAGATGCACGCATGAAACCGCTGGGTCAACTAACCGTGATTTGCGGCAGCATGTTCGCGGGCAAGTCGGAGGAGCTGATCCGCCTTGTGCGCCGCGCGATGTACGCCCGCAAAAAAGTGCAGGTGTTCAAGCACGCGCTGGATGACCGCTTCGCGCACACTGCCGTCGCGACGCACAACGGCGCGCAGTGGGAAGCCATCCCCGTGCGCAACACGCGCGAGTTGCTGTGCCATCTGGACGCTGATACGGAGGTCGTCGCCATCGAAGAGGCGCAGTTTTTCGACGAGGAGTTGGTGCGCCTGTGCGTGGAGTTGGCGGATGCGGGCAAGACGGTCATCGTGGCGGGGCTGGATCAGGACTTCCGACGCCAGCCGTTCGGGATTATGCCGCTATTGATGGCGCACGCGGACGAGGTCATCAAACTCCGCGCGATTTGCGTGCAGTGCGGTCGCCCTGCGAGCCACACACAGCGGTTGGTGGACGGTCGCCCCGCCGCGTGGGACGAGCCGACGATTCTGGTCGGCGCGGACGACCACTACGAGGCGCGCTGCCGCAACTGCCATCAGGTGCGCCGCGTACCGCCCGCCTATCGCAAGCGGCTACTGCAGGGCATCCGACGCGCAGGGGAGACGCCATGAAGTTCCGCTGGTCGGGCGCGACAGCATGCGATTCGGAGACCGCCGCCGCGCGGCTGAACGACTACTTCGGCGCGGTGGGCTACCGCGCGCTGCCGTCGGAGTTGCGCTGGGCGCGGGGAAGCCTGGGGAAAGCCCTGCTCACGATGTCGCCGCGCCAGTTGCCAATCGTTGTGGAGGCGAAGGTGCAGCCGTGGGGCGCGCAGACGCTGGTCGATGTGACCTACGATTTTCCCCGCCGCGTGCGTGCGCTCAGCGAGCGGGACGCCGACCTGATTGTGGCGGAGTTGCGCGGCTTGAACGAGTACCTGCAACACGGCGCGGCGGACTTCGAGGCGATGCTTCGGCTGGAACGCGCCGCCCAGCGCACGGCGCGCCTCGCGCTGCACAACACGCTGGGGCTGATTGTGCTGATTTCGCTGCCGCTGGCGTGGCTGCTCAAGCAGGTACAGTTGCCCCCGCTGCTGGCGTCTATGCTGGGCGGGCTGGTCGGCGGCGCGCTGGCGAGTTATCTGTTTTGGCGACTGATACGGAGGCGGTAGATGCGTGCGATTGCATGGCTTTCGCGGCGTGAAGTGTACGCCGTCGCTGGCGTGCTGCTTGCGCTGGTGAAGTACCTGATCGATCGCTATGTAGCGGCGTGGTACGGCGTTCAGTGGCTGCCGTGGCACTACTGGATTCTGCCCCACGAGGGGTCGCCGCTGCAGGTTCCCGACGCGCTACGCCCGATGTACCTGACGCTGCTGTGGACGAGCGCGCCCTTCGCGCTTGTGGGGCTGACACTGACCTACCTGCGCTTGCGTGCGGTGGGACTGCACGGCGGGTGGGTGCTGCTGTTTTTTGTGCCGTTGCTGAATGTGATGCTGTTTCTGTCGCTGTGTTTGCTACCTGGTCGCGAGTTGGCGGTAGCGGCGTCGGCAGGTGCGCGGGGTTGGCGACGGTTCGTGCCGCGTGACGAGCGGGGCAGTTGGTGGGCGGGCGCACTGCTGCCCGCGCCGATTGGTGTAGCGTTTTGCTTGCTCGGCGTTTACGGGTTCCAGCAGTACGGCTGGGGGCTTTTTGTGGGCGCGCCGTTCGCCGTGGGGCTGCTTGCACCTGTGATTGCGGGGGCGCACGCGCCGCGCACACGGGGCGAGAGCCTCGCCGTTGCGGGCACGGCGCTGCTGATGTGGGGCGCGGGACTGTTGCTGCTGGCGTTGGAGGGCGCGCTCTGCTTAGTGATGGCGGCGCCGATTGCCGCCGTGCTGGGCTTTCTCGGCGCAGTCGTCGGGCACATGCTACAGGCGCGTCCCAATCGCCCTAGCACGGAGTGGCTGAGCCTGCTGGTGCTGCTGTGCGTGCCTGCGCTGATGGGCGCGGAGAAACGTTTGACGCAGCCGCCCCTGTATGCGGTGTCTACCGCCGTAGAGATTGACGCACCCCCAGAGGTCGTCTGGCGCTCTGTGATTGCCTTCCCGCCGCTGCCCGAGCCGACCGAGTTGCCGTTCCGACTGGGGATCGCCTACCCGACTGAGGCGCGGATTGAAGGGACGGGCGTCGGCGCGTGTCGGTACTGCGTCTTTTCGACGGGCGCGTTCGTGGAGCCGATCACCGTCTGGGACGCGCCGCGCCTGCTGCGGTTCCGTGTGGTAGAGAACCCGCCCACGCTGGTGGAGCTGTCGCCGTATGGACACTTGCCCACACCCCACGCGCACGGCTACTTCGTCGCCGAGCAGGGCGAGTTCCGCCTGACGCCCTTGCCGAACAACCGCACGCGACTGGTCGGCACGACATGGTATCGCCACAACCTGTACCCTGCCTTCTACTGGCGCTGGTGGTGCGACGCGCTAATTCACCAAATCCACAGGCGCGTGCTGCGCCATATCAAGGCGCAGGCGGAGGCGCACCGATAGGTACACTCCCCCACCATGACGCTCAACCGATGGACGATTCCGCTGGTGCTGGCGGTCACGGTCTTCGTGCATTACTTGGATCGCAACAACTTGGCGATTGTGCTGCCGCAGGTTGCACGCGAGTTCGGCTGGGACGACCGCCAAATCGGGCAGTACGGCAACCTGCTGCTGGGCGCGTTTTACCTGACCTTCGGCGTGGCGCAGGTCGCATTCAGTCCGCTGGCGGAGCGGTGGGGCGTCAAGCGCAGCCTGATGGCGTCGGTAGTGGGCTTTTCGGTCTGCACGATGCTGTTTTACCCGCTGGGCGGTTCGCTGGGCGCGCTGATTGCGCTGCGTCTGCTGCTGGGCGCGGCGGAGAGCGTGCATATGCCGATGAACAGCGCGCTGGTGGGGCGGTGGTTCGCCCCGCACGAGCGCGGGCGGGCGAACTCGGTCTATGTAGCGGGCATCCTGGTCGCGCTGGCGACTGCGCCGCTGATTGTGGTGCCGCTGGCGGAGCGGTTCGGCTGGCGGGCGACCTTTCTGCTGTTGGGCGCGGCGGGGATGGCAATCAGCCTGCCCCTCGTGGCGCGATACATCAGCGACCAGCCGCCCGATTGGCAGCCGTCGCAGGGGTCGGGGGCGCGCCTGCATCTCGCCGACGCGCTACGGGCGTATGGCGCACGCGACCCACTGGCGTTCTGGCTGTACCTTGCGGCGGGCGTGTGCAACGCCTTCTGCGTGTTCGGCATCCTGAACTGGCTGCCCAGTTATCTGAACCGCACGCGGGGCATCCCGTTCGGCGAGTTGAGCCTGCCGCTGTTCGGGGTGTTCGTTGCGGGGATTGCAGGTGTGTTTTTCTGGGCGTACTGGGGCGACCGCACGGGCAGGCGTGTGCCGTTCGCCAGTGTGGGGCTACTGCTGACGGGGCTGTGCGTGCTGCTGACGGCGTATGTAGACGCCAACGCGGGGGTGATTGCGCTGCTCGCGCTGGGCGTGTTCCTGCAGAGCAGTTTCAACGCGCAGGAGTTCGCAACTGTGCAGGGCATGCTGCCCGCTGAGCGAGTCGGCGCGGGCACGGGGCTATACAACGGGACGACCGTGCTGCTGGGCGGGGTCGGCGGCTCGTTCATTCCGGGCGCGCTGGTCGCGCTCACAGGCGACTTTCAGGCGGGCATCCTCAGCGTCGCCGTCGGCGCGTGGCTGGTGAGCCTGATGCTCAGCGCGCTCGCCCTGCGTCAATCTCGCGCAAAATAGGCAGGCAGTTCACCTGCGTTCAGGTATACTATCCCGCGCAACAGCGGAGGGAGCGATGCACTGGAACGCGAGCGCGCTGCGACAGGCGTTTTTGGGCTACTTTCAGGACAAGGGGCACTTGCTGCTGCCCTCGGACAGCCTCGTGCCGAAAGACCCGTCGCTGCTGTTCACCAGCGCGGGCATGGTGCAGTTCAAGCCCTACTTTCTGGGCGCGGCGCAGCCCCCCGCCCCGCGCGTGACCACCGTGCAGAAATGCCTGCGCACCACCGACATCGAATCGGTCGGCGACCTGTCGCACCTGACCTTCTTTGAGATGCTGGGCAACTTCAGTTTCGGCGACTACTTCAAGCGCGAGGCGATCCTGTTCGCGTGGGAGTTCCTGACCGAGCGGCTGAAGGTGGACACCGACCGCCTGCAGTTCACTGTGTTCCAAGACGACGACGAGGCGTTCGCTATCTGGCATCGCGAGGTGGGCATCCCCGAAAACCGCATCTGGCGACTGGGCGAGAAGACCAACTTCTGGCCCGCGAACGCCATCACCGAAGGTCCCAACGGTCCCTGCGGTCCCTGTTCCGAGATTTTCTACGACACGCGCATCGACACAGGATGCAATAACCCCGACTGCGGTCCTGCGTGCGATTGTGGGCGGTGGCTGGAGATTTGGAACCTCGTGTTTATGCAGTACGAGCGCAGCGAGGAGAACGGCAAGCCGAAACTGACCCCGCTGCCGAAGCAGAACATCGACACGGGCATGGGGCTGGAGCGCACCGCCGCCGTGCTGATGGGGCTGGAAAGCCCGTTCGAGACCGATGTGTTCGAGCCGATTGTGCGGCGCATTGAGCAAATCGCGGGCGTGCGCTACAAGCAGGGCGAGCCGACCGACACCGCCATCCGCCTGATCGCCGACCACATCCGCGCGGCGACCGTCACAATCGCCGACGGCGTGATACCCAAAAACGAAGGGCGCGGCTATGTGCTGCGGCGCATCATCCGTCGCGCGATTCTGCGCGGGCAGCGCGTGCTGCGCATCGAAGAGCCGTTTTTCGCCGACCTTGCGCCCGCCGTCATCGCCGCGCTGGGCGAGCAGTACCCCGAACTCGCGCAGCGGCAGGACTACATCACGACCACCCTGCGCTACGAGGAGCAACGGTTCCGCCACACGGTGCAGGCGGGGCTGGCGCGGCTGGACGAGATGCTGGCGGACGCCGACACGCAACAGACCCGCACGCTGGCGGGCGAGCGCGTGTTCACCCTGTATGACACCTTCGGCTTCCCTGTGGAGTTGACGCAGGAAATCGCCGCCGAGCGCGGGATAGCTGTCGATATGCAGGGCTTCGAGCGGGCGATGGCGGCGCAACGCCAGCGCGCCCGCGAAGCAAGCGGCATCTCGGAGAAACTGTTCGTGCAGACGGGCGCGGCGCTTTCGGAACTGGCGCAACACGCCCCACCCACCGCGTTCGTCGGCTACGAGCAACTCGCCTGCGAGGCGCAGGTGGTCGGACTCGTGCGCGGGGGCGACTTGATTCCCGAAGCGCACGCGGGCGAGACCGTCGAGATTGTGCTGAACCGCACGCCGTTTTACGCCGAGTCGGGCGGACAGGTCGGCGACACGGGCGTTATTGAGTGGCAGGGCGGACGCGCGCAGGTGCTGGACACCCAAAAAGCGAACGACTACTACCTCCACCACGTGCGGATCCTTGAGGGCGCGCTGCGCTTGGGCGAGACCGTGCAGGCGCAAGTGGACGCCGAGCGCAGGCTCGACATCCATCGCAACCACACCGCCACGCACCTGCTGCACGCCGCGCTGCGCCAAGTGCTGGGAACCCATGTCGTGCAGGCAGGGTCGCTGGTCGCCCCCGACCGACTGCGCTTCGACTTCACGCACCCGCGCGCCGTGACCCCCGACGAACTGGAGCGCATCGAATCGCTGGTGAACGAGAAACTGCTGCAGGCGTTGGAGGTGCGCGTGTATCCCGATGTGCCCATCGACGAGGCGCGTCGGCGCGGCGCGATGATGCTGTTTGGTGAGAAGTACGGCGAGCGCGTGCGCATGGTGGAGATTCCGGGCTTCTCGCTGGAGTTGTGCGGCGGCACGCACCTGCGCAGCACGGTGGAGGCGGGGCTGTTCAAAATCGTGCATGAGGGCAGCGTCGCGGCAGGGGTGCGGCGTATCGAGGCGCTGACGGGACGCGCGCTGTACCAGTGGCTGCGCGAGCGCGAGCATGCCATCCGCGCGGCCGCCGAACGCATGCAGACGCCCGTGCTCGAACTGCCCGCCGCCGTCGAACGCCTGCAACGCCAACTGGACGCGCTGCAGACCGAACTGGAGCAACTCAAGCAGCGCGCCGCCAGCCAAGCGGTGGAGAGCCTCACGCCCATCGAAGTGGACGGCGTGCCTGTGGTGGCGCAAGCGGTACAGGGCGTGGACGCCAAGTCGCTGGGCGCGGTCGCCGATCGGCTGATACAGCGCGGGGTCGGCGTCGCCGCGCTGGGCACAGCGCACGACGGCAAGGTCGCGCTGGTGGTCAAGGTCGCGCCTCAGTGGATCGAGCGGGGCGTCCACGCGGGCAACCTCATCCGCCAGATTGCGCAGGCGGTCGGCGGCTCCGGTGGCGGGCGACCCGACTTCGCCCAAGCAGGCGGCAAACACCCCGAACACCTCGCCGACGCGCTGGCGCAAACGCCCCAACTCGTGGCGCAACAACTGCGCGGATAGAAACCCCGCCAAAGATTGTGAAACTCGCATTAAAACTGGCAGGAACAAAAATCACCCTTGCCGAATCTAATGCGTATTATGCGACGACATGGCTTCACCTTGATCGAGTTGCTGGTCGTGATTGCGATCATCGCAATTCTCGCGGCGATTCTGTTCCCTGTGTTTGCGCAGGCGCGTGAGAAGGCGCGACAGACCCAGTGTACGAACAACATGAAGCAGAACGCGCTCGCCGTGCTGCAATACATCCAAGACTACGACGAGCGGTTCCCGATGAGCATCTACCTGACGACCCAGAACAACCAGCCGTGTATCTTCACCCTGTACAACGCGATGTACCCCTACATTAAGAATACTGATGTGCTGTTGTGCCCGTCGGATCGTCAGGCGTTCGATGTTGTGGGCAGCTTCGGCGCGTTCGGGGTGCCCGTGTGCGCGCTGCCGAACTTCCGCTACACGGGCTACATCTTCAACTGGTGCGTGTTCGAGGACGGCGTTGTGCCGGGATTGCTGGCGGGCAACCCTGTGGTCTCGATTGCGCAGATTGAGTTCCCTGTGGAGACCTCGATGCTGTACGACGGCACGCTGGGACCGCCCACGACGATTCAGTCGTACCTGCAGGCGCGCCATAACGGGCTGGCGGGCGCGAACTTCGTGGACGGGCATGCCCGCACGGTCAAGGGGCGCGTGCGCGAGGGCGCGGGCAGCACGGCAACCACTTGGGACGGCAAGCAGGCGCGCATCTTCGATGTCGGCGAGGTCGGTCCGTATCAGGGTCAGTTCAACCTGTGGGGCGTCGCCGCGCGCCGCGCGAACGGCACACCCTGCCGCAACTGCCCGAACCGCAACAACCCCGGCAACTGCAACCAATAAGCCTCACGCCCCGCACTCGGCGGGGCTTTTGCTTTTTTAGAACACGCGGCAGGAAGTTTCGCGCCGCCGCCGAACATCTTTCCCGTCGATGCAGACACTGCACACGAGGTGAGAACGGCTATGGATCGCAATTTGGGCATGGATTTTGTACGCGCGACTGAGGCGGCGGCGCTCAGTTCGGGGCGTTGGGTTGGCAAGGGCGACCGACACGCGGTAGACCAAGCCGCGTGCGAGGCGATGCGCCGCACGCTCGGCGACATCGACATGAAGGGCGTCGTGGTCATCGGCGAGGGCGAACGCGACGAGGCGCCGATGCTCTATATCGGCGAGGAACTCGGCACGGGCAACGGCTACGCGGTGCAAATCGCCGTAGACCCTGTGGAGGGCACGAACCTCGTCGCCACGGGGCAGCCTGGCGCAATCAGCGTCGTCGCCGCCGCCATCGAAGGCGAGGGCAAACTGCTCCGCGCGCCCGACATCTACATGGACAAACTCGTCGTCGGTCCCGCCGCCAAAGGCGCGGTGGACATCACGCTCCCGCCACGCATGAACCTCAAGGTCATCGCCAAGAGCCTCGGCAAAGAGGTGCAAGACCTGACCGTCGGGATGCTCGATCGCCCGCGCCACGAGCAACTGATTCGCGAGATTCGGCAGGCGGGGGCGCGCATCCGCTTGGTGTCCGACGGCGATTTGTCGCTCGCGCTGGAGGCGTTAGACCCGCAGGGCGAGATCGATGTGCTGATGGGCATCGGCGGCGCGCCCGAAGGGGTGCTGTCGGCGGCTGCCGCGCTGTGCATGGGCGGCGAGATTCAGGCGCGACTGGTGTTCCGCAACGAGCAGGAGCGCGAGCGCGCCAAGCAACTGCTCGGCACAGAGGATGTCGACCGCGTGCTGACCTTGGAAGACCTCGCGTGGGGCAATGTGGTGTTCGCAGCGACGGGCATCACGGGCGGCAACCTGCTCGGCGGCGTGCGCTACACAGGCTGGGGCGCCATCACCCACTCGGTCGTGATGCGCTCGCGTAGCGGCACCATCCGCTGGCTGGAGACGCACCACCACTTCCACCATGACCCGCGCTACTGACAGGGTCGCCCCCGCGTGGGGTAGAATGATTCCGCGTGCGCGAGGGCGCACGCAGCACGGGGCGCAAGCGTGATTACGATCGACTCTGTGGGCGACTCGCTGCAGCGGGTAGAGGCGCAAATCGGGCGCGTGATTATCGGGCAGCAGCGCGTGATCGAGCAGGCGCTGTGCGCCCTGCTCGCCGATGGGCACATCCTGATTGAGGGCGTGCCGGGCATCGCCAAGACGCTGCTGGTGCGCGTAATCGCCCAGACGCTGGGACTGCAGTTTCGCCGCGTGCAGTTCACGCCCGACCTGATGCCCTCCGACCTCATCGGCACGACGATTTTCGACGCGCAGTCGGGCGAGTTCCGCGTGCGCTACGGACCCATCTTCGCCAACATCGTGCTGGCGGACGAGGTGAACCGCACGCCGCCCAAAACGCAGTCCGCGCTGCTGGAGGCGATGGAGGAGCGCAAGGTGACCATCGACGGCGTCTCGCACGCGCTGCCCCGCCCGTTTATGGTGTTCGCCACGCAGAACCCCATCGAGTACGAAGGCACCTACCCCCTGCCCGAAGCGCAGTTAGACCGATTCCTGCTCAAGGTGGTGATGGACTACCCCGCCGAAGACGAGGAGCGGGCGATTCTGCGCCTGCACGACGAGGGCTTCCGCACGCACCAACTGGAGCAGGTCGGGCTGGAGCCTGTGATGGACGCGGCAGAACTGGAGCGGCTGCGCGCGGTGGTGCGCGAGATTCAAGTCGCCGATGAGGTGCGCGACTACATCCTGCAGATTGTGCGTCGCACGCGCCAGAACGAGTATTTGCTGGTTGGGGCAAGCCCGCGCGCGGGCGTCGCGCTGCTGCTGGTGAGCAAGGCGCTGGCGGCGATTCGCGGGCGCGCGTTTGTGACCCCCGACGATGTGAAGCAGATGGCGACGCCCGTGCTGCGCCATCGCCTGATCCTCAAGCCCGAAGCGGAGGTGGAAGGGCTGAACGCTGACCGTATCCTGTCCAGCATTTTGGAGGCGACGCCTGTGCCGCGATGAGTAGCCTGCTGTTGGAACGCCCGCCGCAACTGCGTGACGCGCCCGACGATTCGGGCGACGGACGCGAGCGCACGCCCGTGCTGATTGTCGTGCGCCCCAGCAGCAGCGGCATGCTGCGCCATGTGCAGGGGCTCATCAAGTACCTGCCCGAGTTCGGCTATGCGCCGACGCTCACGGGACCCGACTTCATTCGCGACCGCGCGGGCATCGTTGCCGACTCGCGCGCGGTGCGCACCCTGCGCGCCTACGCCGAGGAGTTCCCGTTCGTCCACTGCCATGGGGTGCGGGCAGGCTGGGTCTGCGCGTGGGCGTTCCGCGACCAGTACCCGTGGCTGTGGACGGTGCATCACCTGCTGCTGAACAAGAGCGCGCTGGTGCGCGCCCTGTGGCGCTGGATTGCGAAGTTCCCGCGCGTCATTACCGCCGTCTCGGAGCAGGTCAAGGCGGGGCTCACGCGCGGCGGCGTGCCCAGCGAACGCATCGAGGTCGTGCCTGGCGGCATCGACTTGGAGCGGTTCGAGAAACTGCCCCGCCGCGAGGCGATGCGCGAGCAGTTTTTCGTGCCCGCCGACCGCCCGATTCTGCTGTGTGTGGGACGGTTCATGCGCTACAAGGGCTTCGATGTGGCGATCCGGGCGATGGAGCGGGTGTGGGAGTGCTTGCCCGACGCCGACCTGTGGCTGGCGGGCGACGGACCCGACAACACGCGCTTGGTGAAACTGATCGCCGCCTGCCGTCGCCCGCACCATGTGCGCTTCTTCGGCTACTGGAGCGCGGTGGAAGAGTTGTACGCCGCCGCCGATGTGCTGCTCGCGCCCGCGCGCGATGCGGGGCTGGGGCTTTCGACGATGGAAGCGATTGCCTGCGGGCTGCCCGTCGTGGCGACCGACATCCCCGCGATGCGCCGCTTGGTGGAACACGAGCGCACGGGGCTGCTGGTTCCGCCCGACGATCCCGACGCGCTGGCAAACGCCGCGCTGCGCCTGCTCAACGACCGCGCCCTCGCCCAGCAGTTCGCCCGCAACGCGCTGCAGACCGCCGAGCGGTTCCACATCCGCCACACCGTCGAGCAGACCGCGCCGTTGTACCGCAGGCTGACGCGCGGCTGAGCCTTACAACGCGCGCTGCGCAATCGCGTTCCCGTCGCAACTGAGCAGCACCTGCTCGTCGTCGATTACGGTCTCCAGATGCACGGGGCGTCCCCACAGGCGCACCAGATAGCGCAGGCAGCGCGTCGTGCGCTGCATATCGAGCGGCTTGCCGTCGTAGTGGTGGCGCAGGTAGAGTTCGCCCCGATGCTCCCAGTCGCCGTCCTCTACGGTGATCACGGGCGCGCCGAAGTTGGTCATGTTGTCCACCAGCGTGTTGCGCACGACGCGCCAGTCGGTCTCGTCCACCACCCACACCAACTCGCCGTTATGCTCCTCCACCCGGTAGGTGTAGAGGTCTAACTCGCGCACCAGTTTCTCCGTGAGGTACTTGTGCAGGAAGGTCTGGTCGCATTCCAGCGTGCGCACTTCGAACAGTTTCTGCATGCCCTGCCCGACGGGGCGCTCGATGCGGTAGCCCATCCAGTCGGTCTCCGCCTCGTCGGGGTCAACCTCGCCGTTCCAGCGGCGTTCGATGTCGCGCAGCACCTTGTAGCCGACATAGTAGGGGTTCAGGTTCATGCGCGAGCCGGGCTGAATCACCGCCGAGTGCATCTTGCGGAACTGCACATGCTCGTCGGGGGTAAGGGGCAGGTCTTCGAGAATGCGCTCGTGCCAGAACGAGTTGTGGTGAATCATCCCGTTGGCGACATAGCGGTGCGCGTCGGCGACGGTGATGTCGTACACATCGGCGCGCCCGTGTTCGATGTTGACTACGGGATCGAACGGCTCTTGCTGGCAGAACCAGCGACGGTTTTCGACATACCGCTGCAGGGCTTCCGACTTGCGTTTGAGTCCGAAGCCGATTTTGTCGGCGAAGATGCGCGCCCACACACCGCGAATTGCCAGTTGGTAAACGCCTTGCTGGGGCGGACTGATAGACGATAGCACGCCGAAGTTCAGCAGAACCGTTTGCACCGTGCGAATCAGCGGCTCGGACGCGCTGGAGAGAATCACCCCCGCGCTGCCTGCGTAGGCGTCGGCGTCGAAGTAGCCGCGCAGGAACGCCGCGACCACCTCGCGCGGGGACCGCAGCACAATCGGCGGTACGATTTTCTGACGCGCCTTGCGTTCGGGGGACAGCCCAATCGCGATTAGCAGTTCGCGCAGCGTGCGCGAGTGAACGGCAATCCGCCAGCGTGCGCTGTTGTTTTGCAGGTCATACTTCACGCGCGGATTGCATCCCCAGCCGCGCAGCAGGCTTGTCAGCCGCTCCACGATTTCGGCGTCGCCCGTCGTAAAGCCGATTCCCGATTTGGTGAAGTTTCCGTCGCCGACGAAATAGCCCAGCAGGTAGGCAAACTCCTCGTCAAGATGTTCAGGGAGGGATGCATCGGCGAGGGTCGCGGAACGGCTTCGTGCGGTTGGCAGCGGCTGATACGACTCGGACCACACCTCCGTACCAACGGCTAACGCGACCTCATCGCCTACGGCAATCTCCTGCAGATACACCCAGCGACCGTCGCGCAGCAGCACGCGATGCTGGTGCGCTCCCTCAATCGTGAAACCGCGCTTCGTCGTGATGCGTATCGTGGGCGTGTCAGGCTGGCAGTGATAATCCAGCACAGCGCAGGACGCCGACGGCTCGCCGACGGCGACCGACACAGGCGACTGATGCTCGGCGTAAAGGGCGTCAAAGCGCATAATCCCGCGCGAGGTAATCAGCAGCGAGTCGCCTGTCGCACATGCCCAGCCCTCGTTAATTATCTTTGTCTTAATTTGCGGTAAAAAGTAAAGCATCTCCTCGCGAATCATGCTGATGATGTCGCGTTGCCAGTCTTCCAGCACGCGCGAGTGGTCGCGAATAAACAGCAGCAGGTCTTTCTGCGGCTCTTCGGGGATTCTGCGCGGCTTGGGTTCGGGCTTGGGCTTGGGCTGCGCCATGTAAAACAGATCCTCGAAGGTGTCGCCTGCGGGTGGGGCGTCTTGGGTTTCTTGTTTGCGTGGGGGCGCGCCGTAGGTCGGCAGCACAGGGTCGATATGTTCCTCTATCGATAGCACGGCGTCCAGGAACTGCTCCACCACCAGCGGTCCGTGAACCATCTCGTAGTGGCGGATGCGCTCGGCGTGCAGGCGGGCGCGCTCAATCATCTTGCGGTCGGTATGCTCGAAGTAGATGTTGTGCTTGAAAAAGTCCGAGTGCCCGTACACATGGGCGACGACCAACTTGTGCGCCAGCATGTCGTTCACATCGAGCAGGAACGCTTGGGAGGGGTCGCAGTTGAAGACCAGTTCGTAGATGCGGCTGACGCCGTACTCGTACATGGTCTTTTGCACATGGTAGTCGCGTCCGAAGGTCCAGTGCGAGAATCGCGCGGGCAGGGCGTATGCGCCCAGTTCGTAGATCACATGGGCGGGCGCGACCTCGAAATGCACGGGGAATGGGTCTAAGCCCAGTTCCAGTGCCTTCTCGTAAATCATCTCGATCCAGCGTTCCAGTTCGGCGCGTTCAGCCTGCGTCATAGATGCCCCCTGTCTATGGATATTAACGCAGATTATTGTCGGCAGGTTCCTGCGGTTTCGCGAGGCGTTAAAAAAACTTCGCCAAGCCCATTTCAGGCTTGGCGAAGGCAAGAGGAATAGAAGTGTGTTCAGCAGCCTGTGTCTTCCGAGTCGGTCACGCCCGTGCCTGGCACGCCATGCAGGTCGTTGTAGGGACCGTCAGGTCCGCTGGGCGTGCTTTGGACAGCCTGCAGCCCTGCTTCGGTGGCGATCAAGCCTTCCCCAGCGAGCTCGCGCCAGTTGTAGTAGAATCCGCCTGCCCCGACGCGCGTCGCTTGCCCGTTGTAGGCAGTTGCGGGCGTGGGGAACTGGTCGCGCGGCGCGATGTTCTTGATGCCGTTCCAGCGGTACCACTTCGCGTGCCCGTCGGCAAAGTTAATCACGACGCCCTCTTTGTGGCGTGCATACGCCAGGAAGTTGAAGTATTCCAGGGCAGCCTGATTCTTCAGGTAGCCGTCGAACAGCATGATGGTGTTGACGGGCGCGTCCACAGCAGCGATCTTGGTGACCGGGGTGCGCTTATTGACGATGGGGCAGAAGTTCTCGCCGAACAGACCGAGGTTGGGGATGTAGCCGACATAGCGGAAGGTGCCCAGTGCTGGGGCGGGCGAGCCTGCCGCCTGCACGCGCTGCGGCCAGTCGATGCCAGGTCGGTAGCTGGGGCAGACGAAGATGTCCACATTCTTGATGTAGGGCGCCAGCACATCGTAAATCGCTACCAGCGCCAGCTGCCCCTGCGGGTTGCGTCCGAAGTACGCGCTCATGGGGAAGGTCTCCTCATAGTCCTGCACATACATCAGCACGCTGGTTGCGATTTGCTTCTGGTTGTTGGTACATTGGGTCTGGCGTGCGCTCTCGCGTGCCTGCGCAAACACGGGGAACAAGATAGCCGCCAAGATCGCGATAATCGCAATCACGACCAGCAGCTCAATCAGCGTAAAGCCCTTGCGATTCATGGTTCTGCACATACCTCCTATGTGATGTTCTCCCGATACTGCCTGCCGAACCGACAGACTTCAGAATAAGACGAAGGCAGTCCCGTCTGTGCGGGGCTGCCCTCCTGGGAGTTGCCTATTATACCCCAATTGCGGTTTTGTCAAGGGGCGTTCGGCAAAACTGGTAATTGTCAGAGGATCTCGGACGCCGTGATGATGCTTTGGGCGATCTCTTTCATGGTTTTGTTTTGGTTGCGCGCCATGAAGTGGATGCGTCGGAACGCTTCCGATTCGCTCAGTCCCAGCCGATCCATCAGGATGCCCTTGGCGCGTTCGATGAGTTTGCGGGTTTCTAAGGCTTCTTGCAGTTCGCGCACCTCTTTGTCTTTGGTTTGCATTTCGCGGAATCGGGTCAGGGCGACATTGATGGCGGGCGCGAGTTCCTGCTTGCGGAACGGTTTGAGCAGGTAGGCGTATGCGCCTGCAGCAGTCGCTTGGCTGACCAGTTCCTCTTCGGCGTAGGCAGTGAGGAACACGATGGCGCAGGGGTGCTGCTCAACGATTTGTCGCGCGGCTTCGATGCCATCCATCAGGGGCATGCGAATGTCCATGACGATGACATCGGGCTGCGCTTGGAGCGCGACGCGCACAGCGTCTTCGCCTGTTTCTGCCTCGCCGACGATTTCGTAGCCCATCTGTTCGAGCTGGGTGCGCACCATCAGTCGGGTCAGCTCCTCATCCTCCGCAACCATCACACGGATAGTGGATTTGTGCGTTTCCATAGTTCCCTCCATCTCTCGCTTAGCTTCGCTTCGCTCGGCTCGCGGTGTAGCGTCGCGCCATCTCCAGTTTGCCTGCGGTGGTGTAGCAGGGGCTGTCGGTCGCGAGGGGCAGATGCACCACCTCGTGGGTGAACGCCGACTGGTAGATGGCGGTGATGAGTTCCAAAGCGCGTCGTCCTTCCGTAGCCGACACGCGCGGTTCGCGGTTCTCCAGCACGCTATGCACGAAGTCGTGAATCTCGGCGGTATGCCCAGGAGTCTCCTGTTCAGGGATGGCGCGGCACGCCTCGCCGATTTGCAGGTGGCGCTCCTCGTGGCGTGAGTGGGGTCGGAACGGGAACATCTGCAGCGAGCCGTGCGCGCCCAGAATCAAGAGGCGGCTGGAGTCGGTCTCCAGCTCGGCGCAGGTGGACGCGCAAAAACTCGCTTTGAGTCCGTCCCAGTAGAGCGTCGCCAGACACCAGTCTTCCACTTCGATTTGGTGCGCGACGGTATCGATTTCGGCGTAGACGCGCAGCGGCATACCCAGCAGGTAGATGAGCAGGTCGAGGTGGTGGATGGCTTGGTTGATGACCGCGCCGCCGCCCTCGGTTGCCCACTTGCCGCGCCATGTGTTTTCGTAATACATCGGGCGCCGCCACCAGAGACAGCTCGCTTCTGCGTAAAACGGCGCGCCGATCAGCCCGCGCTCCAGAATCAGCCGTGCGCGTTGCACATCGCTTTCGAAGCGCAGCTGGAACACGACGCTGAGTCGCCGCTTGGCTTTTTGCGCCGCGCGAATCATCGCGTCTGCCTCTTCCAGACTGATTGCCAGTGGCTTTTCGACCAGCACATGTTTGCCTGCCTGCAACGCCGCGATGGCAACGGGCGCATGGAGATGGTGTGGGAGACACAGGCTCACAATTTGGATGTCATCCCGTTTGAGTAGATCGTCATCCTCACTGCTCCAGATGGGGATCTCGTAGCGGCGCGCAAACGCGCGGGCGCGGTCTTCATCAATGTCCGCGACGCCAATCAGGTGCGCTTTTGCGCCCAGCATTTGGTAAGCCTTCGCGTGCGCCGCCGCGATGCCGCCTGCCCCGATAATCCCGACGCCTACTGTCTCCATGCGCTTGCTCCTGGTCAAGCCCAGTCCTCTGGGACGCGAACCATGCCATGTATTGTACCCGTTCGCGCAGGGTAAGTCCAAAAGTGGCAGGAATCGGCGCGGCGCAGGCGAATTGCGCTTGTGATGGCGGTTGAGCTGAAGCAGGTGAGCGTGGCGTATGGCGAGCAGGGCGCGCTGCGGCGTGTGAATTTGCGGGTGGAGCGCGGCGAGTTTGTGTTTCTGGTGGGCGCGACAGGGGCGGGCAAGTCGACGCTCTTCAAGCTCCTGTACGGCGAGCGACGCCCCACAGAAGGCGAGGTGTGGGTGCTGGGGCAGCCCGTGCATCGGCTCAAGCCGCGCGAGTTGCCGTTTCTGCGCCGACAGATGGGCATCGTGCCGCAGGACTACCCGCTGCTGCCGCGCAAGACGGTGTGGGAGAATATCGCCTACGGCTTGCGGGCGATTGGCTACAACGAGAGCGCGGTGCGCCAGCGCGTGGCGCAGGTGCTGGCGCTGGTGGGGCTGAACGAGCAGGCGCGTCAGCTGCCCAGTCAGCTGTCGGGCGGCGAGGCGCAACGCGCGGCAATTGCCCGCGCCATCGCCAACAACCCACCCCTGCTCATCGCCGACGAGCCGACCGCCAACCTCGACCCCGACACCTCGTGGGAGATCATCGAACTGCTGCTGCGCATCAACCTGCGCGGGGCGACGGTGATTGTCTCGACGCACAACCGCACGATTGTTGACCGCGCCTGCCAGCGGGTGGTGGCGATGGATCGCGGGCAGATTCTCAGCGATGTGCCGCGCGGGGGCTACCCCGTGGAGCTGGATCGCCTGTACGCTTCGGTGCTGCTATGATTGACCGCATCCGTTTCGTGCTGCACGAGACTTGGGAGAGCCTGCTGCGCAACGCGACGATGCAGGCGGCAGCGATTAGCACCGCGTGTATCGCGCTGATTCTGCTGGGCGGGGCGGGCATGGCGCTGTACAAGCTGGACGCCGCCGCCAGTGCCCTGCCCAGCCAGTTCGAGGCGGAGGTGTTCCTCAAAATGAGCGCGACGCGCGAGCAGGCGCTGCAGCTGAAAGCCGAGCTGGAGTCGTGGCAGGCGGTGGCGCAGGCGACGCTGACCCCGCGCGAGGTCGCGTGGGAAGAGCAGAAGCAGAAACTCGCGGCGGATGTGAACCTTGCGGACATCCCGAACCCGCTGCCAGACAAGCTCACGGTGCGCGTTCGGGATCCTGAACAGTTGCCCGCCATCGCCGAGCGCATCCAGCAATCGCCGCTGGTGGACGAGGTCATCGACAGCCGCGCGGAGTTGCAAACGGTGCTGAGCCTCTCGCGTTTGGTGCGCTGGATTGGGCTGGGCGCGGGCGGATTGCTGCTGCTGGCGGCGCTTATCCTCATCTACAACACGGTACGCCTGACGATTTTCTCGCGTCAGCGCGAGGTGCGCGTGATGGCGCTGGTCGGCGCGACGCTGCGCTCGATACGGCTGCCGTTCATCTTGGAGGGGATGACGCAGGGGTTGGTAGGCGGCGCGCTGGCGGCGACGCTGACTCTGCTTGCCGCCGCGCTGTTGTCCGACTATATGACCGAGCAGTGGGCGTTCCTGCGGGACTTGCCGCCGGGCATGCCGCCGTTCGTGGTGCTGGTCGGGCTGCCGACGCTGGGCGCGCTGATGGGCGGGCTGTGCGCGTGGTGGGCGACGCTGCGCTATGTGCGCATCTGAGGGGCGACGGTGCGCACCCAACGCGCGTGGCTGGCGGCTGTGATCCTGCTGAGCGGATTGGGCGCGAGCGTGCTGCTGTGCCTGCTGATTGGGGCGGTTCCGCTGAGCCTTGCGGAACTGTGGGACGCGCTGCGCGGGCGCGGCGAGGAGACGGCGCGTGTGATTCTCTGGGAGTTGCGCCTGCCGCGCGTGCTGACGGCTGTTTTGGTCGGCGGCGTGCTGGGCTGTGTGGGCTGCGCGTTTCAGGGGCTGCTGCGCAACTCGTTGGCAGATCCGTACATCGTGGGCGTCTCGTCGGGGGCGGCGGTCGGCGCGGCGGTCGGCGTGCTGCTGGGCTGGCATCTGCGCGGCTGGGGTTGGGCGGTCGCGCTGCTGGCGTTCGGTAGCGGGCTACTGACGCTGATGCTCGCGCTGGGGCTGAGTCGGCAGGGCGGGCAACTGCGCATTCCCAGTTTCCTGCTGGTGGGCGTCTCGCTCAGCGCAAGTTTGTGGGGCGTGATTACGCTGCTGCTGGTGCTGGCGGGCGAGGATCTCTCGCGCGTGCTGTATTGGCTGCTGGGCGGGCTGCTGAACGCTGACTGGACGCGCTTGGGGTGGGCAAGCATACCTGCGCTGCTTGGGTGCGGACTGCTTGTGGGGCAGGCGCGCGCGCTGAACCTCTACACGGCGGGCGAGGAGACCGCGCAGCACTTGGGCGCGCAGGTGGAGCGGCTCAAGTGGGCGGTGCTGATTGGGGGCGCGTTGGCGACCGCCGCGACGGTAGCGATTGCGGGCATCATCGGGTTCGTGGGCTGGATGACCCCGCACCTGCTGCGCCGCGTGGTGGGGGGCGATCATCGCGCGCTGATGCCCCTTTCTGCGCTGGGCGGCGCGCTGCTGCTGCTGTGGGCGGACACGCTCGCCCGCACGCTGGCGCGCCCTGTGGAGTTGCCCGTCGGGGTGATTACCGCGCTGATTGGCGCGCCGCTGTTTCTGTGGGTCATGCGGAGCGAGGGGCGGAGCCCCTGACCTGCTCAGGTACAATATCTGTTATGGAACCGAAGTGGGTCTCCGTGAAGCAGGCGTATGAGCAGCCGATTGGGAGCCTGCTGAAAGTGCGCGGCTGGGTGCGCTCCCGACGCGACTCGAAGGGCATCTCGTTCATCGAACTCAACGACGGCTCGCGCTTCAAGAGCCTGCAGGTTGTGGCGGAGGCGGGCGTCATCCCCGAAGAGACGCTGCGCCACATCACCACAGGCGCGTGCATCGAGGCAATCGGCGTACTGACCGAATCGCCCGCGCCAAAGCAACCTGTGGAACTGAGACTGCAGTCGCTGCGCCTCTACGGAACCGCCGACCCTGAAACCTACCCGATGCAGAAGAAGGGGCACTCGTTCGAGTACCTGCGCGAGATTGCCCACCTGCGCGTGCGGGGCAACACCTTCGGTGCGGTGTTCCGCGTGCGCCACGCGCTCGCCTACGCGATTCACAAGTTCTTCCACGAGCGCGACTTCCTGTATGTGCATAGCCCGATTATCACCACTTCCGACTGCGAGGGCGCGGGCGCGATGTTCCGCGTCACCACGCTGGACTTGGAGAACCTGCCGCGCACGCCCGACGGTCGGGTGGACTTTTCGCAGGACTTTTTCGGCAAGCCCGCCTACCTGACCGTGAGCGGGCAACTGGAGGCGGAGATTTTCGCGCTCGCGTTTGGCAAGGTCTACACCTTCGGACCAACCTTCCGCGCCGAGAACAGCAACACCCCGCGCCACCTCGCCGAGTTCTGGATGATCGAGCCCGAAATGGCGTTCTACGACCTGCACGACAACGCCGACCTCGCCGAAGAGTTTCTTAAATACATCATCAACCATGTGCTGAACCACTGCGGCGAGGACTTGGAGTTTTTCCACGAGCGCATCGACAACACCGTACTGGAGACGCTGCAGCATGTCGCCGAGTCGCCCTTTGAGCGCATCACCTACACGGAGGCGATTCGCATTCTGCAGGGCGCGTCGCGCGACTGGGAGTTCCCGCCCGTGTGGGGCAACGACCTGCAGACCGAGCATGAGCGCTACCTCACCGAAGAGCATTTCAAAAAGCCCGTCATCGTGACGGACTACCCGCGGGAGATTAAGGCGTTCTACATGCGCCTGAACGACGACGAGCGCACCGTGCGGGCGATGGATGTGCTGGTGCCGCGCGTGGGCGAGATTATCGGCGGTAGCCAGCGCGAGGAACGCTACGAGGTGCTGCTGCAACGCATCCGCGAGATGGGGCTGAACGAGCAGGACTACTGGTGGTACTTAGACCTGCGTCGTTACGGCAGCGCGCCCCACTCTGGATTCGGGCTGGGCCTCGAGCGGATGCTGATGTATATCACGGGCATGAAAAACATTCGGGATGTGATTCCGTTCCCGCGCACGCCTGGAAACGCGGAGTTTTAGCGGGCGTCTAAAGTATGTGGTTTGCCCCCCTCCAGGGGAACCGAGAAGCGGGGCAGGTTCCGCCGCTGCGCGAGGGGAACCGAGAAGCGGGATAGGTTCCGCCGCTGCGCGAGGGGAACCGAGAAGCGGGATAGGTTCCGCTGCTGCGCGAGGGGAACCGAGAAGCGGGGTAGGTTCCGCCGCTGCGCGAGGGGAGCCAAGCGGACGCAGGCTTGGGTTCCCCCTGCTGGCAAGGGGAACCATAAGGAGGGGGTTGCGAAAATCCTGCAAGTCAAGTAAGTTATGGAGAACCGAAACATGCGTGCTTGGACGATGCGATGGACGACGGGACTGCTCGGCGCTCTGTTTGCGCTGAGCCTGCTGGCGTGTTCGGGCGGCGGGGGCGGCGGTGGGGGTACGACTACCTTCTCGCTCGCCGTGACGGGCAACCCGACGGGCGCGCGCGTGTTCCTCAACGGGCAACTGGTGGAGAACCCGCAGCGGATTGTGCTGCCCCCAGGCGCGCACCGCATCCGCGTGGAGACCACCCTCAGCAACGGGCAGGTCGTCGCGCAGGAGTTCACGATTGTGGCAGGTGCCGTCGGCTCGATTCAGTACGATCTCAGCCGCTACCAGATCGAGACGAACCCTGCGACGATTGAGGTCTGGGCGGGCGAGCAGATACCCGTCGCGGCGACCCTGCGCGACTTGCAGACCAACGGCGTCGTCAGCGCGGACTTCGTCTTCTCGGTGCGCGATGCGAATTTGGCGACCGCGCAGAAACTCAGCACGAACACCGTGCGTATCACGGGGCTGCGGCGTGGCGCGACCCGACTGGTGATTACCGACGCGGGCACGGGCGTCACCTTCGAAGTGCCCGTCTCTGTGCTGGACTTCCCCCCACCGCCGAATTAGAACAGGGCACTTGACAGCCCCCAGCACATATGGTATAATTCACCTTGCGAGGCGGAGGGTTGCCTGAGTGGTCGAAAGGGGCCGCCTGCTAAGCGGTTGTAGGGAGGTTATGCTCCCTACCCTGGGTTCGAATCCCAGACCCTCCGCCAGAATTGACCATGAGAGACTCCGCACGCTACGCTTGGTGGCTCCTGATTGTCCTCTTTGCGATCATCATCGCTGGGAATGTTGTGCAGTTTTGGCTGCTGTTTCGCGGGTCTGAGGGGCGCGGGCTGGCGTCGAGCAACCAGCGGTTGGGCGCGGAGTTCCAGATTCGCTACGCGCTGGCGGTAGAACGGCTGGGCATGGGCGGCTTGGCGACCAAGATGGCGCAAGAGGCTGCCCTAACGGGTCTGGATGCAGCATACGCACCTTACGAGGCGGCGGTCTACCGAGCGATTGCCGCCTATGCGTTCCAGCGAGGCGACGCCGCAGGCATGCTCCGCGCCCTGCCCGATTTGCCGTCGGAGACGCTTGCGCCAGACGCGCGCCGCTGGCAGGCGATGCGCCTGCGCGACGCGCTCACGCAGCCACTGCAAGCCGACCGCGTGCCCACCGTGCTGGAGTCGGTGGGCGCGCTGCCTTCGCCGTTCGCGCGCACACTGCTGGAGATGACGCTCTACGCACGCGCGGGCGACACGGAACGCGCGAACGCGATTCGGCAGTCGCTGGCGCAGCGGGCGGTGTGGGGCGTGCTGACGCTGGGTGGGGTGATGCTGTTTGGCGGGGTGATGGGGCTGGCGGGGTTCGGCGTCCTGCTCTGGTATCTGATTAGTCGCCCGCCGTTGCCCGCGCGCCCTGCGCCCGACGAGTCGCCGTTCGCCTACGACCCGCTGCTGTGGGCGCTGGCGATTTTCCTGCTGGTGCTGCTCAACGGACCTGCGCTCAACCAAGTGTTGCTCGACTTGGGGCTGAGGGGCGCGAACGCGATTTACCTGCTGGCAGTGCTGCTGCCGCTGATGTATCTGGCGTCGCTGCAGGGTCAGGCGGACGCGCTGGGGCGAATCGCGTGGTTTCGCGGGGGCTTCTGGCGTCAACTGAGCGCGTCGCTGATAGGCTACGCGGCGTGTGTGCCGTTTCTGGCGGCGCTGCTGATGGTGACGCTGCTGATTGCGCCCGCGCTGCCTGCCGAGCAGACGAACCCTGTCGGCGAGCGCGCGACGCAAGCGCAGGACACGCTCAGTTGGCTGTTGCTGTTTGCGCAGGTGGTGGTGCTGGCGCCGATTATCGAGGAGTTTGTGTTTCGCGGGGTGCTGTTCAAGGTGTTCTGGCAGCGCACGGGGCGCGTGTGGCTCAGCGCGTTCGTTAGCGGCTACCTGTTTGCGGTGATTCACCCGCAGTTTCTGGGCGGCGTCCTGACGCTTACCGTGCTGGGCGCGCTTTTGGCGTTGGTGTACGCGCACACGCGCTCGCTGCTGCCCTGCATCGTGATTCACACCATACACAACGGGCTGATTACCCTGCTGTTGTGGGGCGTGGCGGGGTAGGGTCAGACATTATCGAGCATGCGTCCGAGGGAGCGGTTGAGGGCGTCCAGTACGGCGGCGGCGACGGCGCGGTACGGGTCATCGCGCATCAGCGCGCTGCCGACCAGCTCTTGGCGCGTTTCGCCGTTCTCCCACAGCACGACCACATTCACGATTGCGCGTCCCGCCTCGCCTTGCGTCTCTTCGACTTGCAGCAGCGCGATAGTCACGCTGGCGGGGGTGAGCGGTTTGAGGGCGTTGAGCGTCGCTTCGGCGACCAGTCGTTGCGGTTGCGCGTCGCCTTCCGCAGCGCCTTCCAGCACGCGGCTTTCCGCCTGCAGGTAGACGCGCGCTTTGGCACGGCGTCCCTCGCGCTCGTAGGAGACGCTCTGGATTTTGATGCGTCGCTCGGACGGCGCGGGCGTCTCCACGACCGCTTGAATGGGCAGCGCGAGTTGCCCGCCCTGCGCTGCGCGCGGCGTCAAGCCCTTCATCATCAGGCACTCTTGGCTGGCGAGGCTGACGAGGTTATCGACCGTGGCGGCGTAATGCACCTGCTCGCGCTCGCGCGTGCGCTTGCCGCCCTGATAGCCGTAGGAGACCGTGACGGGGATGTCCACATCGGGCAGTTGGATGCTGGCAATCTGTCGGCTCAGGTGGTGCGCCAGCAAGCCCGCTTCCTCACGGCGGCGCAGGGTGGCAATCGCGAACTCGTCGCCGCCCCAGCGACACACCACATCGGTCTGCGGGTCAATCTCGCTGAGTAGCAACTGCGCCACGCGCCGCAGCACCTCGTCGCCGACCAGATGCCCGTACCGCTTGTTGAACGCGCCGAAGTTGTCCAAGTCAAAAAACAGGATGGTGATCTCGTTGCCTTCTGCAAGCCGCTCGATGCTCCACTCGCGCAGGTAGTCCGACCAGGGCAGCCCGGTCATCGGGTCATAACTGCGCCCGATTTCGGACAGCAGGTCGTACACGCTGATAACGCCGATGAGTCGGTCGCCTTCCACGACGGGCATCAGCGGCTGGCGGTGGCGTTGCAGCCATTCGGCGACGACGCGCAGGGGCGTCTGCGGCGTGGCGACCATCAGTTCGGTGGTCATCACCTCGCGCACGGGCGTATCGGGAGCGACGCCCAGCAACTGCTCCAACTCCACAAGCCCCAGCACTTGCCCACTCTCGTAGACGGGCAGCCCTTGCAAGCGATGCCCCCGCATCAACATCAGCGCCGTCTCAATCGTGTGGTCGGGATTGACCCACACGCGGACGGGCTGGATTAGTGTCTGAATTGTGCGCATCAGATGCTCGCACCCCCTCGCGCGGCTGGCGTCGTTCTCCAGTGCGTGCTGTGAGGCTCCCTCCAGCACGCGCCACGCCTTCGGGTTCACAGCCTCGCCTCCACGCTGTCCTTTACTAAAGTATACGCTGAAACGCGCATAGTACGCCTCATTAATTCTACCAGTTTTTGGTAATCAGCGGGCGCGCCACTCGTAGGGCACATAGACGATTTGCAGGTCGCCGCCGCGCCCCTGACTGAGATTACGCATTAGGTTCGCCGCGCGCACGCCAATCTCATCGGGGCGCTCCAAAATCAGCAGGTCAATCTGCCGTGCGAGATACCAGTCCTTTGCCGACTCGCGCCAACTGAGGACGCCGATATTCCTTCGCCGCGCGACGCCGATTCCCTGCTGGGCGACCTCCGCGCCCATCAGAAAGATACCCTGTATCGCCCGCTCGGAGTCCAGTTTTCGAATCACAGACGGCGCGTTTCGGCTGTCGTTGAGGGGCACGAGGCGCGCCCGCAGGCGGCGGTTGAACAGCAGCCCATGTCGGAAGCCCTCCCAGAACTCGGACACGGCGCGCGGCACAGGATGCCCCGCGACGACGGCGATTTCGCCCGCAGGCACGCGCTGGGCGTACCATGCGCCCGCGCGCCGACCCGCGTCGTAGTAGTAAGTGCCCACATAGCCCAAGCGCGTCGTGTTCGGCAAGTCCGCGCCCACCAGCACCACGGGTGCGCCCGCCTGAACCGCCTGCTCGACGGTCTGCCGCGCCCAAGCGTCGTTCGGGGCGCAAAACGCGACTGTGCGCCAGTCGCCCTCAACCATCCGTCGGGCAGTCTCCTCGCGCTCCGCCGCCGTGAAAAAGACCGTCTCCAGTTGCACGCCAGGCAGGTCCAGCCGTGTGCGCATGCCGTTGAGTACGGCGTCCCAGAAGTCGTTCGGCTTGCCCTGAATGAACACCGCCAGCGGGAACTGGAACGATTCGCTGGGGGGCGTCGGCGCGTCTTGGCAGGCGGCAAGCGTCGCGCACAGCACGACCAGCGCGCCCAAGCGTCGCATCGGCTCAGTCCTCCAGCAGTTGGCGCAGTTCGGGATAGAACTGATTGTAGTGTTCAATATTCTGGGTCGGGTTGCCGAGCAGCCAGTCGCGCAGGTAGCCGCCCAGCAGCGCGCCGCCCGTAACGGTGAAGATGCCGTACTCGCGGTAGGCTTCCGCGCGCACGGGGTCGTTCACCTTCGCCGCCACGCGCTTGACGCCGAACAGCTCCCGCGCCATCTGCACGACCATCAGGTTCGTGTTGTCGCCGTTGGTGCAGGCGATAAAAGCGTCCGCCTTGTCCACCTCCGCGCGGCGCAGGGTGTCCTCGTCCAGCCCGTCGCCGATGACCAGCGTGCAAGTGTGCCGCTTGCCCAGTCGCAGCAGCGCGTCTTGCGACTTCTCAATCATCGTTACCTGATGCCCTGCATAGCTCATCAGCAGGGCGAGCGTGGAGCCTGTGCGTCCGCAACCCATAATTACGATGCGCATGTTAATCTGCCTCCTGCGGCGCGCCGTACAGCCAGACTTGGCAGCGCGCCTTACGCAGCACGACTTCTACGGTGTCGTCCAGTACGGGGCGCGCGCGCCCGTTGCGGTAGCGCGCCGTAATCAACAGCAACTCGGTTTGGAACTCGTCTACTGCGTTCACTATCGCATAGCCGCAGTGGTGCGTGGGGCGCACGATAATCTGCGGCTCAGACACGCCCAGCTCGTCGGCGATTTCGCGTGCGGCGGCGGCTGCCAGCTCGCTCTCCTGCACGCGCTCTGGAGGGCAGCACTCCAGCTCAATCGAGCGCGGCGTCTCCACCAAGCACAGCACCGTGAGTTGCGCGTCGAACACCTGCGCCAGCTCGCAGGCGAAGCGCAGCGCCTCGCGGTCGTCCGCCGTGTTGCTAAACGGCATCAGCAGTCGCTTCGGCGTCTCCGGCGACGACTGCTTCGACTTCCTCCAGCCGAACAGTTTTAGCCCCATCGCTATTCCTTCGGTCGATTCGGAGCGCGACGCTCCACAAATCGCTGCAACATCCACACGCGCACGAACGCCCACGCAATCAGCATCCCGCCCAGCAGCAGCCCCTCAGTGCGCTGGTACAGAAGATACTCGTAGTAGATGACCCCTACCCCCAGCCCTATCATCACAAGGCTAACGCCGTACCGCAGGAACTTGCGTGCGCCCATGTTAGTCCAGCTCCTCGCGTAGGATTTCGCCCGCGCGGTTCGGGTTCGCGCGCCCTTGTGTCTCGCGCATCAGCTGCCCGACCAGAAAGCCCAGCACGCTCGTTTTGCCCGCGCGGTATTTGGCGACCACATCGGGATTGTCGGCGATGACCTTGCGGGCGGCGGCGCGCAGCGCGTCCTCGTCCGAAATCTGCACCAGCCCGCGCGCCTGCACAATTTGCGACGGCATCTCGCCCGTCTGGAACACCTCGTCGAACAGCTCTTTGGCGATGCGCCCCGAAATCACGCCCTTGTGCAGCAGGTCAATCAGGTCTGCCAAGTGCGCGGGCTGCAGCTTCGAGTCGCGGATGTCGGTGTTGGTCTCGTTCAGGCGCGCCTGCAGCTCGACGGTAATCCAGTTGCTGGCGGTTTTCGGCTCGACGCCCAGCGCGACGCACTGCTCGAAGTAGGTTGCGGTATGGATGTCGGCGGTCAGGATGCGCGTCTCGGTCGCGCCCAGCCCGTACTGGGTGCGGTAGCGGTCGGCTTTCTGTAGCGGCAGTTCGGGAATCGTCGCCCGCAGCGATTCCAGCCACTCGTCGGTAATCTGAATCGGCACGATGTCGGGTTCGGGGAAGTAGCGGTAGTCCTGCTCGAACTCTTTGGTGCGCATCGGGAAGCTGTACGCGCCCTCCTCGCTCCAGCCGCGCGTCTCTTGCACGACCTGACCGCCCGATTCCAGAATCTTGATTTGCCGCTCCACTTCGAACTCGATGCCGCGCACGACGGAGCGGAACGAGTTGAGGTTTTTCAGCTCGGTTTTGACGCCGAGTTGCGCGCTGCCTTTGGGCGCGACGCTGATGTTCGGTTCACAGCGCAGCGAGCCTTCCTCCATCTTGCCGTCGCACACGCCCAAGTAGGTCAGCACGGCGCGCAGTTGCACGAGGTACTCTTTGGCGGCTTCGGCGGAGTGCAGGTCGGGCGGGAAGTCGGTGACGATTTCCATCAGCGGCGCGCCCGCGCGGTTGAAGTCCACCTCGCTTTCGCCTGGCAGGTAGTGGAACAGCTTGCCCGTGTCTTCCTCAAGGTGGACGCGGCGGATGCGCACGGGAAACCGCTCGCCCTCCACTTCGATCTCCAGATAGCCGCGCGTGCCAATCGGATGCACCTCGCCATACTGCGAAATCTGGTAGCCTTTGGGCAGGTCGGGGTAGAAGTAGTTTTTGCGGTAGAACATCGCCACGGGCGCGATTCGGCAGTTGAGCGCGAGCGCGGTGCGAATCACATGCTCGACCGCCTTTTTGTTCGGCACGGGCAGCACGCCGGGCATCCCCAAGCAGATGGGGCACACATTCGTGTTGGGCAGGTCGCCAAACCGCGTCGGACACGCGCAGAACATCTTGCTCTCCGTCAAGAGCTGCGCGTGGACCTCCATGCCGATACTCGGTAGGTAGCGCGATGCGTTTTCCACCAGCAGGGATTATACCTGAAACGCGCGGGGTAGAATTGCCTGCATATGGAGCATGTGTTCGCCGTGATGCTGGTGTGGCTGCTGGCGGCGGCGTGGATTTTCCTGCTGGTGAGCTGGGCGATTACGGGCGAGGTGAGCGCGGCGGAGGCGGCGCTGGGGTCAACCGTCGCGCTGCTGCTGGCACTCGCCTCGGCGCAGCGGGCGTTCCCGCATGTCGTGCCGTTCTCGCTGGCGACGCTGGGGGGCGGGGCGGTCGCGCTGCCGATGCTGCGCGCCTATCTCAACCGCGCGGCGCACGCCCAGATGGACGCCGAACTCATCGAGCGCGCCTGCCTCGCCTACGAGTTCGACCCCAAAAACTACGGCGCGCTGATTAACCTCGCCGAAGTGTGCTACAACAACGGGCTGCTGGAGCAGGCGGTGCATCACCTGGCGTGCGCGATTCAGCAGTCGCCGATTATGGCAGCCAACGAGAAGCGACGGCTGCGCATGTGGCAGGACGAGTTGCAGCACCGCCCGAAGCAGGGCTACACGCCGTGCCTGCACTGTGGGGCGCGCGCGGCGGTCGGCGCGGTGCGCTGCAGCCGTTGCGGGCACTTGCTGCTGCCGCTGCTGGTGCAGGGGCGGTGGGTGCCGCGCCGATTGGCGCACGCCGCCGTCAAGGTATGGGCAATCGCCGTCGCTGCGGGCGCGCTGAGCCTATTCTGGCGTGAGCAACTGATGGGGCTGAGCGCGCTGGTCGCGATTCTCGCCACGCTGGGCGCGGCGCTGGGGCTGATTGTGTGGGTGGTGCGCAAGTCATGAGCCTGCGCACGCTGCCGCCGCTGACGCGGCTGGATCGCTACATCGCCCGCGAGATGCTGATCCCGCTGGGCATCGGTATCTTCGCGATTCTGCTAATGCTGATTGGCAACCTGCTGTTCACCTACGCGCCGTGGTTTTTCAACTACGGCGTGCCGCTGACCGCCGTGCTGCAGATGGTGCTGTATTACACGCCGTACCTGCTGGTGCTGAGTCTGCCTGTGGGCGCGGCGGTCGGCACGGCACTGACGGTCAACCGCCTCACGCGCGACAGCGAAATCACCGTCATGCGCATGGCGGGGGTGAGCCTGCGCCGTATCTTCGCGCCGATGCTGCTAATCGGCGTGGTGCTGTCGGGAGCGAACTTCGCGCTGAACGAGTACCTCGTGCCGCCCAGCATGCAGCAGTTCAACAAACTGCGCAATCGGATGTTCCTCCTCGCGCCTGTGCCGAACCTGACCAGCAACGCCGTCATCAAGGCGCAGAACTATATGATTGGGATTGGCGTGGCGCAGCAGCAGGGCAGCGCGGTGCTGCTGGAAGATGTGCTGGTGATGGAGCGGCGGGAGCAGGGCGGCTGGCTGGTGGTCAAAGCCCCGCGCGGCAAGTACCAGAACGGTATATGGGAACTCTACGAGCCGACGGCGCACTACTACCAGCCCGACGGCACAGTCGCCGATGTGCAACAGGCGACGCGCTTGGTGATTAACCTGCAGGTCGCGTTGCAGGACTTTTTCAGCGCGCCGACGCCCGAAGAGCAGACGATGGCGCAACTGGGCGAGCAGATTCGGCGCAACCGCCAGATGGGGCTGGACACGCGCACGCTGGAGGTGAGCTATCACCTCAAGGCGGCGGTCCCTGTGGCGTGTGTGGTGCTGGCGTTGTGCGCGCCCGTGCTGAGTTTCCTGCTGGCGCGTGCGGGCGGGTTCGTGGGCGTGCTGCTGGCGATAGTGCTGGTGTTCGTGTTCTGGAACACGCTGCTGCTGTTCCAGATTCTGGGCAATCACGGCGTGCTGCCCCCAATGTTGGCGGCGTGGTCGCCGAACCTGCTGTTTGGCGTCGGCGGGGTGGTGATTCTTAGGCGGCTGGAATGATACTCATCGGAAAGCGCTGGAACTTTTTGGCGCGAATATAGGTATAATAGCCTGTCCCAACATCAACGCGCGACCTTTCGGGCAACATAGTCGGCTGCTGCAGGTAGATCCCCCGGATCCCTGCCGTAGAGACGGTAAGAGATAGCGGAGGCATATCAGGACACAAAAACATTCACGGGCGTGCTAACGCCGTATGATGCAACCTACTACTTGATGATTCGTTCGAAGGAGTTTTGTGAGCTGTACCGAGAGATTGAACCGACGGGGATTGTGCTGAGCATCACGCCACACGAGGTGATTGACGAGGACTTCGAGGACTGTCTCGGACCAGTGCGCGCGCATCGCTATGAGTACCTTGTTGAGGTGCGACGGGGCACACGCTGCGACGAGGAGTGTTTCGAGAAGCTGACGCCGTTGGTGGAGTATGTGCTGTCGAGTGCGCCTGAGCTGACGCCTGCGCTGTATTACCATCTGTTGGCGGCGTATCTGGAGTCGGCGTCGGGGGCGTATCGGATGCGCAGCCTTGCGCTGCTCGGCTTTGGGCAGGTGGCGTGCACGCCGTTGGAGGCGCGGCTGGCGGAATCCGAATGGTTCCCCGAAGATGAGCTAGCGTACCGCGAGGCGTTCTACAGCGTCTGCTTCATCAACGGCGCGCAGTACGACCTGTTGATGCTGCCCAAACGGCAAGAGATTACCGCGTTGATTCTGGGCAGGTCGCTGAGCGAGCCGTTCGAGGGCGATCCTGCGCGGGGCGTGCTGATGGATGTGGGGCTGTTCCGTCGCTGGGCAGTGGACTTGCAGTCGCCGCCGTGGAGCCGCAAGAGCTACGCGACGCTGTTGCGTCGTTGGGCGCAGGGCGTCGATGCGCTGGTTGAGGCGCCGTGCGACCGCGCGGTGCTGGAGATGTTCCGCAGCGCGCCCGTGCTGGGCGAGGGCGACGAGTAGCGTTGCAGGGGGCGCGCCCGCGCCCCCGACCCTCACTCGCCGAGCGCGTACGCCAGCGTCGCCGCGCGCACATAGACGCCGTTGCGCACCTGCTCCAGAATCCGCGACTGTGCGCCGTCGGCGACCGCGTCGTCGATCTCGATGCCGCGCTGGATGGGACCAGGGTGCATCACAATGCATTCGGGCTTGGCGCGGCGCAGGCGTTCGGCGTTGATCTGGTAGTCGCGGCGGTAGGCGTTCAGGCTGGGCAGCAGCCCTTGCTGCATGCGCTCGGTCTGCAAGCGGAGCGCCATGACGACATCGGCGTTGGCGACGGCGGCGTCGGCGTCGTGAGTGAGCATGGCGTTTGGGAGCGGCGCGTCGGGCATCAGCGTCGGCGGCGCACAGAGCCACACCTCCGCGCCCGCCTGCGTCAGCAGCGTCAGGTTCGATCGCGCGACGCGGCTGTGCCGAATATCGCCCACAATCGCGACCTTACGCCCTGTTAGCCAGCGCGTGGCGGGGTCGGGCATCCCGAAGTGCCGCCACAGCGTGTAGAGGTCAAGCATCGCCTGCGTGGGGTGTTCGTGTGCGCCGTCGCCCGCGTTAAGGATGGGCGCGGTAGCGACCTGCGCAGCAGCCTGCGGCGCGCCCGCCTGCGGATGACGCATCACGATTGCCCGTACCCCCTGCGCACACAGCGTGCGCACCGTGTCGTGCAGGCTCTCGCCTTTGGCGACGCTGCTCGCTTGCGCCGTGATGACCAGCGGGTGATAGCCCAGCAGCACAGATGCCTGCTCGAACGCGGCGCGGGTGCGCGTGCTGGGTTCGTAGAACAGCAGGGCAATCAGCACGGCGCGCGGCTGGACGGGCGGCGTGGGGTTCGCCTGCAGGCGCGTGCGCCAGTCGTCAGCGCGGCGCAGCAACTCGGCGACGGGCAACTCAGCAGCGGTCAGCACATGGGGCATAGCGCGCTCCTACGGCAGCGGCGGCGTCGCTTTGCGCAGCACCACACGATCGCGCCCCTCCAACTCCATCAGCTCCACCAGCACGAACTCCGCGCGGCTGGTGGGCAGGTTCTTGCCGACATAATCGGGGCGGATGGGCAGCTCGCGATGCCCGCGATCAATCAGCGTCGCCAGCTGGATGCTCGCAGGGCGTCCGAGTTGCATCACGGCTTCCATCGCCGCGCGCACCGTGCGCCCCGTGTGAATCACCTCGTCGACCAGAATCACGCGCTTGTCGGTGATGGGGAAGGGCACATCGGTCTGGCTGCGGGTGAGCGCGCTGGGTTTGCGCTCGATGTCGTCGCGGAAGGGGGTGATGTCCACGCTGCCGCAGGGGATGCCGACGCCTTCGATTTGCGAGAGGGCGAGCGCGAGTCGTCGGGCGACGGGCGCGCCGCGCCGCTGAATACCGATGACCACCAAATCTTTCGCGCCGCGATTGCGTTCCAGAATCTCGTGCGCGATGCGCGTGATGGCGCGGCGCATGTCCTCCGCGTCCATCACCACAACCTCGCCCTGCTCCGTCATCGTAGGGAGTATACCCGCTTAGAACTGCACGCCGAGCCGCAGGCTGCCCGAATAGTTGGGGCGTTGCTGGGGCTGGGCGTCGGTGCGGGGCAGCTGCAATTGCGCCTCCAGCGACATGTACAAGCTCGCCATCTGGCGCGTCAGTCCCAAGCGCAGCGCGGCTTCACGCAGGAAGGCGTCCCGCTCCCATTCCGACTGCTGGTAGCTCAGTCCCAGCAGGGTGTAGGCGTCTAAGCGTCGGCGCATGCCCAGCAGGTAGCGTCGCTCGATGAGCGACTGCCCCAGCTGGCTCTGCTCGGTGTAGCCCGCCTCGATGTCCCATGCGCCCTGTCGCCAGCGGAGTTGGTACTGCTTGCGCTGGATGGGCTGCGGCGCGCCTTGGTGCAGCGGGTTCTGAGCGAGTTGCCCGCTGAGCGTCAGTCCGCCGCCGAGTTGCCAGTCCAGTTGCGCCTGCTGGCTGCGCAGGTTCAGCCCGCGCAGTCCCTGATACTCGCGCGCCTGCAGGCTGAGCTGCAGTCCGCTGATGGGCTGCGCCTGCAGGTGGTAGCCGCGCATCTGCCCTGCGTTCTCGGCAGCTTCGAACTCGCCGCTGACGCGCAGGCGCGGGGCGAGTTGCGCTTGCAGCCCGAGTTGCGCCGTGCGGTGCTGGGCGTCCTCGCGCCATCGCTGCTCCAGCCCGACAGTGCCCTGCACGGTCGGCGCGCCGAAGCGCATGGCGACGCCGCTCTCTTCGGTGCGTCCCTGCTGCGAGTCATCCAGCGTGCGATGGCGCAGTTCCATCGCTTGCCCCAGTTGGGCGCGCACCTGCGTCTGCTGCGTGGCGCGCTCACCTTGCGTCTGGGTCTGGTGTTCCATCTGCAGCTGCACCGTGTCGGTGGGGCGCATCTGCACAACGGCGCGGTCGGTCGCTTGCGTCGGCTGGTTGCCCAGCGCGGCGATGTGTCGCTCCAGCGAGAGGCGCACCTGCTGGAGCTGGTAGTCCAGCCCTGCGTTCCAGCGTTGCTGGGCGGGCGCGCCTGCGCGCAGCGGCTCGGCGAGGCTCCACTGCAGGCGCGTGCGCAGGTGCGCATCGGGCTGGAACAGCAGGCTCGCCTCCGCGCTTTGTTGTCCGCTGGCGAGTCCGTAGGGCTTGGCGTCGCCGAAGTCCGTATCCACGCGGCTGAAGCGGAATGCGCCCTGCCAGCCCGTGTCGGTGCGCCACTGGGAGCGGAGCTGCAGCAGCGCGGGCGCGTCGTCGCCTCGCGGGTTGCGCATCAGGTAGAGCGCCTCGCCCTCGCGCGTCGGTTCCTGCCAAGCCGCGCGCAGCCCCAAATCGGTTGTCGGGCGGTTCGGGTCGCCGATGATGCGCCCGCGCAGGCTCAAGGCAGCGGGTCCCCAGCGCGCCAGCTCGGTCTCAAGGGCGACATCGGTGTTGGTGTTGCGCTGCGAGACGCCGCTCTGGATACGGTAGCTCACACGCGCCGTTTGACCGACGCGCAGCGGCTCGGCGAAGCGGATCTGTCCCGCCGCGTAGTCGATCCAGTAGTCTGTGTCGCGCGTGAGCCAGCGCGTCTCCAGCAGCACAATCTCGGAGCGCTCCACAAGACGGTTCCAAGTGAGTGTGTAGGGTCCCGCGACGCCGCGCCCTTGAAGCGTATCGGCGACCATCTCCTGCCCCGTTGCTGCCGTACACACCCACGCCATCCATAGCGTCCAAACTGCCCCTCTCATCCCACTTGTAGGATACCCGAATTCGCGCGCGAGGGTTTCACCGTGCGTGCAGGAATTGGCGCGTCGATGGTGTATCATTAAAGCAAGCCATTTGTGCGCGGGTATGGGCTGCGCGGATTCGCTGCCGCTGCCGATAATACGGGTGTATGTGCGGCGGGGCGTGATTGACCGTCGGCTACGGGGCAAGGGCGACCGAGACGGCGTACAGGTGGGTGCTGCGCTGGAGCAACGGGGCTGCAGACGCGCCAAGTGAAGGAGGTGCATCGTGAACACCATAGCAAAGCCTGGCGCGCCCACACGGGGACTGCTAATCGTGCTGTCGGGTCCCGCAGGCGTGGGCAAGGATACGCTCATCGAGCAGTGGCAGCTGGTCGCGCCGAATGTGCGCCGACTGGTCACCTACACCACGCGCCCGCAGGCACTGACCGAGCGACACGGACTGGACTACTACTTCGTGACGGAGGAGGAGTTCGACGCGCTGCGCGAGCGGGGCGCGTTCATCGAGTACGCGCAGGTACACGGCAACTGGTACGGCACGCCGCGCCGCGAGATGGAAGACCTGCGCGAGGCAGGGCGCGATGTCGTGCTGCGCATCGATGTGCAAGGCGCGATGCAGGTGCGCCAGCAGTACCCCGAAGCGATTCTGATTTTCGTCGCGCCGCCCTCGCTGCAGGAACTCGAACAGCGCCTGCGCCGACGCGGACGCGACGACGAAGAATCCATCCAATTACGCCTGATGAACGCCCGCGAGGAGATGGAATATATTCCGCGCTATGACTACTTGGTCATCAACGACGACTTGAACCGCGCGCTGGAGACGCTGCGCTGCATCTTGATTGCCGAGCGTCATCGCGTGCGGAACCTGGTCGCCCAGCCGTTGCAGGAGGTGGAGAGCGCGTAAGATGCCACAGAGCCGTTCGGTGTCTCGTCGGGGCGCGCCGCGCGAGCCTGAGTATGTGACGCATCGCATCGGCAGGCTCATCGAGACGCTGCGCCCGACGCCGATTTATGCGCAGCCCAGCACGCGCAGCGCGGCACTGTATCCGCAGACGCCCGCACGCTTCTATCTGATGATGACGCAGCAGCGGGGCGACTGGTGCGGCGTGCTGATGAACAACGGCTCGGTCGGCTGGGTTCCCCGCCGCGCCGTGCAGTTCACCAACTACGATGTGGTCTACACGCTGCCGCGCGGAGCAGACCCTGCGCATGTGACGCGCCTTGCGATGCGCTATCTGGGCGTGCGCTACCGCTGGGGCGGCAACGACCCGCGCACGGGGATGGACTGCTCGAGCTTCGTGAAGCTCATCTACGAACAGATGGGCATCCGATTGCCGCGCCGCGCCCGCGACCAAGCGAAGGTGGGCATGCCGATTACCCGCATTGAAGACCTGCGCCCCGGCGACAGGCTCTACTTCGCCGTGAAGGGCAAGGAGATCGACCACACGGGGCTGTATATCGGCGACGGGTACTTTATCCACAGCGCGCGCTCGCGCGGGGGCGTGCAGGTCGACCACCTGAACCACCCGACCTATCGGCGCAGTCTGGTCGCCGCCCGACGATAGTGTGGGTGCTGGAACGCCTGCAGCGGCTGTGGCTGTATCGGTTCGGGGCGCAGGTCGCCGAACTCTGGTCGCGCCATGCTGTGCCACGCCATGCCGCCGCGCTCGCCTTTTTCACGATGCTGACCCTCGCGCCGATGTTGCTCGCGCTCACGGGCATCGCGGGCTACTTTCTGGGCGCAGAGCAGGTCGCCGCGCAGATTCTGTCGGGCGTGCGGCGCGGGCTTGGGGAGCAGGCAGCGCAGGGCGTCGAGCAGCTGATTCAGCGCACGGTGCTGCAGGGTTCGGGCGCGGGCGCGACGCTGCTGGGGCTGCTGCTGGCGTTGTGGGGCGCGTCGGGGCTAATGCAGAGCCTCAAGGCGTCGCTGGACGCGCTCTGGGACGCGCCACCGCATTCCGAAAGCGGGGTCAAGCACTGGGTCATCAGTCGCCTGATTGGCGCGGTGGGCATTCTGGCGCTGGCGGTGCTGTTGGTGGGCAGCGTGGTGCTGGAGATTGCGCTGTCGGCGGCGCGGGCGCGGTTGCCCGACCATCTGCCTGGCGTCTACTGGCTTGGCTGGGCGATGAACCGCTCGCTGCTGCCCGCGCTGCTGATTGTGGGCAACGCGCTGCTCTATTGGCTGTTGCCTGCGACGCGCCCCGCGTTTCGGTACGCGCTGCTGGGGGCAGTGGCCGCGACGCTATTGTTGCTGGGGCTGCGCGCGTTGATTAGCTTGTATCTGGCGCACTCCAGCATCGCGACGCTGTACGGCTCGGCGGGGTCGCTCGTCGCGCTGCTGCTGTGGGTCTATTTCTCAGCGCAGGTGTTCTTCTTGGGGGCGTTAGTGGCGCGCGTGGGGTACGAATGGTTCTCTTCGCCAAGCGGAGACGAGCTTCCGACGGCGTCCTGATTCGGGGTACACTGAGGGCGATGGTTCAGGAGATTATCTTCGTGGTGCGCGAGTCGTCGGAAGGCGGCTTTGAGGCGCAGGCGCTGGGGCACTCCATCTACACTGAGGCGGACACCTTAGAAGAGCTACGCCGCCAGGTGCAGGATGCTGTGCAGTGCCACTTCTCGGACGAAGAGAGACCGAAGATTATCCGCCTCCACTTTGTGCGTGAGGAGGTTCTGCTTGCGTGAGGCTCCCGCGAGATGTGAGCGGTGATGAGCTTGTACGCCTGTTGAGGGGGTATGGCTACCAAGCCACGCGCCAAACGGGAAGTCATGTGCGCCTGACCTCTACCTATCGAGGCGACGAACATCATCTCACGATTCCGCGTCATAAGAATCTGCGTGTCGGCACGCTCAACAGTATACTGAAAGACATCGCTGACTATTTGGCAATCAGTAAGGAAGTGTTGACCCGTGAACTTTTTGGTGATTAATCCAAAAAACCCTGCCCGCGCGATGGGTACTATACATCCAAACCCTCTGCTCGCGCTTTTTCGGCGAGAATTTCCCCAATAATCGCCTCCGCTTGCTCAGCGACAGGCTCGTCGCTGCCTCGCACGCTCCCAACATAGTCGCCGAGGAAGTCAGCCAACCTATCAGGACACTGTCGTTCCATAAACTGCAGGGTCTCGTCAAGCGGGCGCACGCCTGTGGTCGCGCCGAGCGCGGAGACACACAACGCGCCCACAGCGTTCGCCAAGCGCGCCGTGCGACGCAAGTCCCAGCCCATCGAGACGCCCGCCAGCCAGCCCGCCGTGAAGCAGTCGCCCGCGCCCAGCATATCGACGACCTCCACGCTGCAGGCGGGCAGGTGGAAGGCGACCTCGCGGTTCTTCACGAAGCAGCCCTGCGCATCCATCTTGATGACCGCTGTGCCGACGCCTTCGGCAAGCAGGCGGTCGGCAATCCGTTCGGGGTCGGTCTCGCCCGTGAGCATGCTCGCCTCGCCGTAGTTGGGCGTGATGTAGTCCAAGTGGGGCAGGCACGGCTGCAGCAGGCGCATCCACTGCCCGCTGGCGTCCCAAGTGGTGTCGAGGCAGGTGGTCATCCCGCGTCGCTTGGCGTCCTGCAGCACGCGGGCGGCAGGCTCGCCGTCCATCTGTGGCATCAGGTACACCCCCGCCAGATGGAACACCGCGCAGTCGCCAATCACCGACCAGTCGATGTCGTCGGGGGTGAACTCGGCGTTCGCGCCGCGAGAATGGATGAACGACCGCTCGCCGTCGGGATGCACCATCACCATCGTGCTGGAGGTGCCTGCGGTGTCGCTGCGTCGGACGCCGCGCGTGTCTGCGCCGTAGCGGCTGAGTTCAGCCAGCAGGAAGTCGCCGAACGGGTCGCGCCCGACCTTGCCGACGATGCGCACGGGCAGCCCCAGCTTCGCCAGCGCAAGCCCCGTGTTGGACGCGCACCCGCCGACATGCAGCTCCATCCGCTCCACATGGGCGCACACGCCACGCTCAGGGTAGTGGCTCACGGGCTTGGCGACCACATCGGCAACGAGGATGCCGACCGAGGCGATAGGGCGCACGGCTTAGTCCTCCCCCTTGACGCTGCGTTTGACCTTTTCGAAGAAGCTGGTCGGCTCGGCGCTGGCGTACTTTTTGAGGCGCACACCGCTGAGTTCGGCGTACTGGCGCAGCAGGTTGCGCTGCGCGTCGGTGAGTTTTTTGGGCATCTTCAGCCCGAGGCGCACATAGAGGTCGCCGCGCCTGCCCGTGCGCGGGTTCGGCAAGCCGCGCCCCGGCAGCACCAGCTCGGTGTACGGCTCGGTCAGTTCGGGGATTTCCAGCGTCGCCCTGCCGTCCAGCGTTTCGAGTTCCACCTCGTCGCCGAGCGCGAGTTGCGGGTAGGTGAGGTTCAGTTGCGTGGCGAGGTCGTCGCCGCGCCGTTTGAAGCGCGGGTGCGGCGCGATGCGCACGACCACATACAGGTCGCCGTCGCGTCCGCCGCGCAGCCCCGAATCGCCCTCCCCACGCAGCAACAGCGCGGTCTCGTCCTCAATCCCTGGCGGGATGTTCACGGTGATTGTGTCGCGTTGGCGCACGAGCCGCTCGGCGCGACACTCGCGGCACGGGGTGCGGATGATTTCGCCCTCGCCGCGGCAGCGTTCGCAGGGCGCAACGCGCGTCACCGTGCCCAGAATCGTGGTCTGCGTGAAGCGCACGCGCCCTGAGCCTGCGCAGTCGGGGCAGCGTTCGGGCGTCGTGCCTGGCTCCGCGCCGACGCCCTTACAGCGCGGGCACAGGCGCAGCCGCTCCACCTCCACCGTGTGCGTCGCGCCGTGCAGCACCTCCTCCAGCGTGATGACCAAGTCGACGCGGCGGTCTGCCCCGTCGATGGGTCCGCGCGTCATCGTGCCCATGCTGCCGCCGAAAAACATCTGGAACAGGTTCTCCGCCATGCTGAACGGGTCGGCGGCGGCTGCGCTGGGCGCGCCCGCGTGTCCAAATCGGTCATACACGGCGCGCGTTTCGGGGTCAGACAGCGCTTGGTACGCCTCGTTGATGAGTTTGAACTTCTCTTCAGCTTCGGGGTCGTCCTTGTTGACATCGGGGTGGTACTGGCGCGCCAGCTGGCGGAACGCCGCCTTGATTTCCTCTTGGCTGGCGTCTCGGCTGACGCCCAGCACCGCATAGTAGTCGGGTTTACTCATCTTCTGAGTAGTCGCGCAACGCCGTCTCCTGCTGATAGAACTCCATCAGCTCCTGCGAGGTCTCCTCGTCCTCTTCCTCGGCTTGTTTGCTCAGTTGCTTGAGGTCGCGTGCGACTTGCCAGGTGTGTTCGGGTCCTTGAACAATCACTTCTACGGTTCGGTCGTCGATGATGCGCGGCTTGATTTTGCCTTCGGCGATCTCCTGCAGCGCGACGGTCAACGGGTTGAAGTCCAGTCCGTTGACGGGCACGAGCGGTTTCGCGCCCTCGCGCAGCAGGCGCGCCCGCTCGGCTGCCAGTAGCGTCAAGATGTAGCGTGGATACTGATTGAGTTCGTCTGTCTCTGGATAAATCATACGGTCACCGTCCTCCTGCGTTGGGTCTGGAAGGCTTCAGAATGCGTCAGAACGCGCGGAAGCGCGCCGCGCCCCCGTCGCGTGTGTGTGAGTGCCCACGATGTGCCCATGCCATACGGCGTCCGTAAATGATACCCTATCTTCGGACGAAAAATCAAGTGCGTGAGAGGGTGTTCGAAAAATCGTCGGCAAGGCAGATTCGTGGGGCTTTTGCTTGGTCGCAGGAACCGCACCCCCACCGCTGCCCCAAAACCCCAATCTGCGTCACCGCACATTTTTGCAAAATTTCCCGAAATACCCCCAAATTCCCCCGTGCCCCCTTGACAAATCCGAAATCCTGTGCTATAATAGAATCGTCCGACGCAGGACACATTCTGAATGGGAGGTTCAACGATGAGGCTTACACTCAGAACCCTGCGCCAATCAGGGCGCACGATTATCGGTAAAACGGTCGCTCTTGCACTTACGGTGTCGCTGACCCTGCCCCCAACCTTCGGCGTCGCCGCCGAACTGGAACGCCACAACCCAAAACGTGTGGGGGGGGTAAATACTGACAATAGTTATCGCGTTGACTGGCTCACCCTGCTCCGAACAACCCTGCTTCTTGCCCCGACCTTCGCAAAACTCGCGCTTAGCTCCCTGCAAATCTCGGGCGGCGACGGCGGCGCCACAGGCTCTGGCGGCGATGGCGGTATCTCCGAAGACGACGACGCAATCAGCATCGCAGAAGCCAAGCCCCTGCTCTTTCCCCCTGCGCCGCTGGGCACAGGCACGCCCTACCCGTGGCAAGGCGCGTTCCCCATCCCCTACGGCGTGGTCAACCCCGCCAACGGCAACCTGATGCTCGCTTTTACGCTCACAGGCTGGAGCGGCAAAGGACCGAATGTCGCCTTCACCCTCTTCTACAACAGTCAAGACACCCGCGCCACCACACTCGGCACAGGCTGGCGGCACAGCTTCCTCGCCTCCGTGCAGGAAGCAGGAACCACCATCTGGCTGGGCACGACCTACCGCTTGGTTCACCTGCACGAACCCGATGGACGCCTGCGCGTCTACTACTGGAAAGGCAACGCCATTCGTGGCGCGGGCGACCCGATGCGCGGCGTGGACGACATCTTAGAGCGGCTGGACGACGGACGCTATCGGCTCACGCGCCGCAACCAGATGCGCTGGTACTTTGACAGCACGGGGCGGCTGACCGAGATCCGCGACACGCTCAATCGCGCGCTGACGCTGAGCTACACCTCCGACGGCGCGCTGCAGCAGGTGTCGGACGCCACAGGGCGCACGCTGCAGTTTGGCTACGAGAACGGACGGCTGCGCACGATTACTGACCCGCTGGGGCGCATATGGACGCTGCACTACGACGGCGCGGGGCGACTGGAGCGGGTGCAGATGCCTGACTTGGTGTACGACGGTGTGCTGGAGGCGTCGGGCAAGGCGTTGCAGTTTGGCTACACCAACGGCGCGCTGACGCAGATTACCGACCTGATGGGGCGCACAGTGAACTTCACCTACGAGAACGGCGAATGGAAGGGGTTCCTCGCATCGGGTGGGCTGACGGGCGGCTTGGGGATGCACGCGCCTGGGGGCGGCTGCAACCTGTCGGGCTATTCGCGCGTGCGCACTTATCAGGCGGGCGGCAGCGAGGTCACTTTCGCCTATGACGCCTACGGACGGCTGGCGGTACAAGCCGTGCCAGCAGAGGGCAATGTCTGTCGCCTAACGCACTTTGGCTGGGACGACACGACTTTTCGGCTGCTGTGGCGGCGGTCGCCCAGCGGCGCGGAGTGGCGCTATCTGTACGACACGCGCGGGAATGTGCGCGAGGTTACTGACCCTGCAGGGCGCAAGGTACGGATGGGCTGGAACGCGCAGAACCTGCTGGAGTGGGTGCGCGACGACTTGACGCCGACAGGCTTTGACCGCCTGCGCTATGTGTACGACGCTTCAGGCGAGGGGCGCTTGGAGCGGGTGCGCCAGTTGGCGGGTGTGCCGTATCGCGGGCAAGCGCCGTTTTACGCCGAGACCGAGTTGCACTGGTTGAACGGGCAGCTGCACAAGGTCAAAGACGCGCGGGGCAAGTGGACGGCGACCTACGGGTACGACCAGTGGGGGCAGCTTATCAGCGTTGCCGACGCGCTGGGGTATACGGATAGCAGTGTGCGCAACGCGCTGGGCTGGACGCTTAGCAGCACGAACGCGAACGGGCAGACGCTTACCTACCACTACGACAGCTGGGGTCGGCTACGGCGCAAGGAGTTGCCTGATGGTGCTGTGGTGGTGTACCGCTACAACCTGAACGGGCAGATGACCGAGATGACGGACGCCACAGGGCGCACGGTATGGACTTACGACGACCAATCGGGCTTGTTGGAGAGCGAGCGTCGGGAGCGTCTGGTCAACGGTCAGTGGCAGGCAGCGTGGCAGGTCGGGTACGACTACTATCCTGCGACGGGGCAGCTGAGGTCGCTGACTTTGCCTGGTGGGACGGTGGTGGAGTACACCTACAAGCCGACCACAGGCGAGTTGGACGAGGTGAAGCGCGGCGGTGTGCTGGTTGCGAAGTATCACTACGACGCGCACGGGCGGTTGTGGTATGTGGAGCGTCCGCGTGGGGACGGCACAGCCGAGCGCGAGGTGTATGAGTATCGCGTGGTGAACGGGCGTGCGACCGACGAGTTGGAGCGCATTCGCTACGCGACAGCGTCGGGGGTGATGGATCCCAGCACGGGTCAGCCGCAGCTAAGTGAGTGGCGTCGTGAGGAGTACGAGCGCGACGGGCTGGGACGCGTGTGGCGTGTGCGCGAGTATTGGCACGGCGCGCTGTGGGCGACGGTGGAGTATACTTATGACCATCAAGGGCAGTTGGTGCGTGAGGTGCGCACGGCGGCGCCTGGGGCGTCCACTGCGACGTATGCGGTTGAGTATTGGTACGACTTGGTGGGCAATCGGTTGCAGCGGGTGCGCACGGTGTCTGGTCAGACGCGCACGGACACGCTGACTTATGACGATGCGAACCGTGTGGCGACGGCGAATGGTCAATCGTGGGTACACGATGCGAACGGGAATGTGACGGTGCGTGTGTGGGACGGCGTGACTTGGCAGATGAGTTATGACGCGGAGAACAACTTGGTGAGCGTGCGTCGTGCTGGCGCGTCGGCTGGGGTATCCTATGAGTACGACGGCGCAGGTCGGCGCGTGCGGACGGTAGACGGCGTGTCGGGCAGCGTGGTGGAGTATGCGTATGTTGGGGACACGCTGGTTGCCGAGCGTCGTGGGAACGAGTGGATACCGATGGTGTACGGAGAGAACTTGTTGCAGCGTGGCGGCGTGAGCCAGTACTGGACTTGGCGTGGCGACTTGGCGGCGACGAACGGCGTCGGTGCGCCTGCCCAGCCCGCGCCTGTGTTCGATGCGTTTGGCGATCTCGTGAGCGGTGTTCCTGATGTTTATGCGTGGAACGGCGCGTGGGGCTATCGGCACGAGGCGCACACGGGCGGGTTGCAGAAGGTGGGCGTGCGTTGGTACGACCCTGCGATTGGGCGGTTCTTGCAGAAGGATCCGTGGTTGGGTAGCCTTGCACTGCCGCTGACGCTGAACAGGTATGGGTATTGCGTGAACGAGCCTGTGACATATACCGATCCTTCAGGAAGGGTGCTGTTCCCTCTCGCCGTTGTTGCAGTAGCAGTGGCGTTGATAATTGACGAGATCAACGAGGAAGCAGGAGATTTCCCTCCTGAAACTGGCGTGGGTATCGGACACACAACAGGAGCTGCAGCAGGAGGTTATGGAGTTTTGGCTGGTTCTCCTGGTGCATTTTTCATCGGTACCACGGTTTTGGTTGTGGTGGTTATAGACTATATTGAGGCTCTCACTGGGCACGACATAGAACTGCCCGACACTTCTGACTACTGGGGTAGGGACAAACCCTTCATCCATAGAGGACCGCTCGTCCTGTAGCATGGTATAGGTAGGAAGATAGCTCTTCCTACCTACTATCCAAAACATTTTTAGGAGTATGACGATGCGTAACCAAGCCGAGACTTGGCTCTTCGGGCAAGCTACGGCGCTTGCTCTACCTACGGTGTTGATGTCACTATCGGGCGATTTGTACCACATCGCGTGCGGCGTGTTGATGCATCTTTCCATAGTGTACGCAATCAGGCGTGCCGTGCAGCCAGCAAGCAAGTCAACTGTCAGTGATAAGCGCGTCCACAGTCAACGCCCTTTGCCCAACGACTCCTCGGAACAAGCAGAAGAAATTCCTTTCTCGGCTTTGTTATGGGGGCTGTATACTGTGGCATGTGCGGGGACATATCTCGTTTTGTACCGTAATGACTTGGTTTTTGTGGTTTGGGACTATACGAACGAAAGCGAACAAAATGTGTTCATGTTTCGGTTCACAGGGTATATGATGGGATTTATCTTTACAGTCAAGGCATTTCAGTCCCTCGAACGACTTGGTTCCAGCTTTTGGCGTTCGGTAGGGCTATCCACTGCACTTGCTGGGCTCGGTATTAGCTTTGGCGGGTTGGTATCGTTGTATTTGCCTATCCTACTATAACCCACAGTTGAAAGGCTTGCTTGTGAGGGCTATATACGATTATCGATTGGGAGTGCATGGGGATTCGTGGCAAGCGAGGCGAACAAACTTTACCAAGTAGGGGTCACATTTGCAGGGGTTGCGGAACGAGTGGATACCGATGGCGTACGGAGCGAACTTGCTGCAGCGTGGTGGTGTGAACCAGTACTGGACTTGGCGTGGCGACTTGGCGGCGACAAATGGCACGAACGGTTCGGTGCAGCCTGCGCCTGTGTTCGATGCGTATGGCAACTTGGTGAACGGCAGCCCTGATGTCTATGTGTGGAACGGTGCGTGGGGCTATCGAAATGAGGCGCACACGGGCGGGCTGCAGAAAGTCGGCGTGCGCTGGTACGACCCTGTGGTCGGCAGGTTCTTGCAGAAGGATCCGTGGTTGGGCACGCCGCGTTCGCCCGTGTCGCTCAACCCGTATGTGTTTGCCTACAACAACCCTGTGGTGATGGTGGACATCGGGGGCTATGCAGCTGTAGGGAACGACCATCCGTTTGGCGAGATTATGTTCAATCCGCCGCGTAATCCCGAAGATATGTTGGAGCTTCCCTTCCAGCCGCAGCCGCCGCAAGAGGGCGATCCAGGAACCCCGACGCCGCCACAGGAGGAGAAACCTGGAGATGATAAGCGATCGGGAGGCGGCAATGTCTCCGTCGGTGGTAGGGTAAACGAAAAGGGTGATGGGAGTCTGACCGGAACAGTCCAATCTGGGAATTGGACCTTCGGGGTAGAGTTTCCTATCAGAGGCTGGGAATTCGGCTCTCCCAGTGTGATTGTCGGTCACGACAGCGGAGGGTTTAGCGGCAGAGCGAAGATAGGTGGCGGTGGATTCACCTTTGAGTTCGGATGGCGCAGGCAGTGGTGATTCTGCGCTATATATCCTGTTCCCAGGGCAGGGATAACATCCCTGCCCTAATCTCGGATAGCGCGACAGCGATAGTGAAGGAGGTTGTGATGATGTTTTCCAAAGCGATCATGCTTATTCTACTGACGCTTATGGTCAACCGTTCTTGTGCTCAGTCGTTCTCTATGTCTTTCCCATTCGAGGTAGACTCACTAAATGGCTACATTCTGATACAACTGTCGATAGCCGAAACTGAGCCACGGTGGTTTATTCTTGATACGGGAAGCAACTCTGGGACGGCTTTGAGTTGGGATACCGCAAAACAGCTCTCTCTCCCATATGACGAAAACAAAAAATTAAACATACTATTCGGTTTGTCTAAGTCTGAAGTTGGCGCATACTTGCTAGATACATCCATCTCGGTTCGTCTGCTTACACGGGCGGAAAGAATGGACGACTTTTCGTTCGGTCTTATGAGACAATTGCTGGTTTTACCAAAAGAGATCGAGCTGCCAATTTGTATTGTTAATAAACGCTTCGTGCGAGCAGCGGGCATTTTGTCGCTGGCTGCGTTTGGTAATATGATTGTTCGCATTTGCTATGATACTCGGACTCTAACAGTTTCAAACACCTTAGAACGTGAAGGATGGATCAGTGTGAGCAACACTAAGCATGACGAAAATAAACTTTATATTCGCTTGACTATCAAAGACCACACAATCGATGCTTTCTTGGATAGCGGGGTACCAGCTGAACTTGCTCTCAACCGAGAGTTGCGGGAGAGATTTCGAGAACTCCTCCATCTCACTTTAGGTAATCCCTATCCGAGCTTTACTGCCTATAATGCTCTCTCGTTTCCTGAAGTCACACTAGGAGCGAGCAGTATCCGACTGTTTCGTGTTATGGTGCACGAGTACAACCAACCCACTATCTGGGGAGCACAAGGGATGCTGTACTACAATTGGCAATTCGATTGGATGAACAAACGAGTGTATGTGCAACCTCGCAAAAATCCCCAAGTCTTCCACTGCAATCACTTTGCTGCACTGTTTGCGCTGGTCGAACATGTCAACGGGAAGTACACAATCTCTGGTGTTCCTGGCAGCAACTTGTATCGCGCACTGCCACAAGCGTGTGAGCTGATGGCGGTCGAAGACACGTCGCTTCAAGAACTTCAACAAATGTTCAAAGACTCAACAGAGACTGTAGGGTTCATACGACTACTCTTATTCTCTCCGCTAAAGCAAGGGACTCGGCTAAGAGTACGCTGCGACAACGAGATGCGTGAAATTACAGTACGCTCTGCCTTGTCTGCACGAATGTTCCACGAGGTGATGAAATATTTTTCGAGTCGACAATTCGAGGGTAAAGTCGAATCGGATGAGAACGGAAACATCACATTATGGTTTTCATCAGAGGCGCCTATTCGGTACTTGGCAAATGGACAGCCTGTCAAATTGAATGAGCAAGGCAAAGTCAGGCTACGCCTACTGCGGATTGTCGGACTAGACAGCGACCAACCAACAATCGAGGAGTTCTTCCTGCACCTGCACAGCAACCTGCTTCAGGGCAAGCCCGTGCGGCTGGTGTGCAAGGATGGGTCTGGGCGCGAGGTGTTGGTGGAGATTCCCCCTCTTGAGTCGTTGAAGGATGGAGCGTCTGCGCAGGAAGGCGACCCCCCTGCTCAACCTCCGAAGGAGGGGCAGGACGAGTGATGTTCTGTGGTTAGTGAGCGTAAGGTACACTAAGGTGTGTCTATGCTGAGTGCGGTTGCTGCCTACGGCTGGAACGGCGCATGGGGTTATCGGAACGAGGCGCACACGGGCGGGTTGCAGAAGGTGGGCGTGCGCTGGTACGACCCTGCGATAGGGCGGTTCCTGCAGAAGGATCCGTGGTTGGGGACGCCTTACGAACCGCTGATGCTCTGTTGCGAAGAGAGGTTCCGCACCCTGCGGGGAGACCGAGCAGGGGCATGCATAAGTTCAGCCAAATCGGCGCATGAGCAGGGGCCTGATGATAGACGGGCGTCTTCGCAACAGAGCAAACCGCTGACGCTGAATGCGTATGGGTACTGCGTGAATAAGCCTGTACAGATGGTTGATCCGAGTGGGCTTGCAATACCTGTGCTAGTTGTTGGAGCTGTGATCATAGTGCTTGGCGCGCTTATCTGTGATGAAGTGCTGGAGGAATTCAATCCGGGTCGCAGTCGCCTCAACCCACCAGGGGTCAATCAAGGCATATTTATGAGCGCAGTTCCTGTGGGAGCCACGTATGCCTATGCACTCGACTCCCACCGATCTGGAGAGTCTTTTGAAGGCAGTGGTCCCAGAAAAGGAAACCGAATCACTGGTCGCGTCAGACCAGGTAACCCACGTCCGATAGGGATTGCAACTGGCATACTTATCCTTACCCCTACAATAGACTGGTTGGAGGGTCATTTGGGTGTGGACATAGGCTGGATTCCCAACCCGTGAAGCGAGACAACAGACGGGGAAAGGCAAATAGGAGAATCTGCTGCCTTTCCCCGTAAGGAGGATTGAAGATATGGAAGAAAAATTGCTCAGTTGCGAAGAGGGTTCCCACGCCTCAGGAAGGAGCCAATTAGGGGCAAGCACAGGTTCAACTACCTCAGCGCATGGGCAGAAATCTGAGGAGGGACAGACATCATCGCGCCAGAGCAAAGAAAAATACTTGAATGGCTCAACACTGGCATTGAAATTTGCATTGCCGTTGCTTTTGTTTCCGTCTGTTTTTGTGCTGGGGGGACACTTGGAGACTAACAAAGATCTCATATTCGTGTCTTCTGTGATGGCTGTTGCACAAGCTGCACTGCTTGTGCTTGTTCGTGATCCCATAAGCAACAGATTCGTATATATTATACTCATGATGCTATCATTTTTAGTCGGATTTTTTTCCGCATTGTGTTTAGAATCTTATGCAGAATATAGACTTGCCAAAAGCTATGCACTGATTTACGTCATAGTGTTGCCTGCCATTGTGCTTGAATCGCACAGAATTTCCTCCTCCAAACAAGTCTTATTCCCATCAGGTCACTGGGCGGGACTTTTTTTTCAGTCAGGTCTCTTACTCTATAGCTTTATGATACCGTGATGGAAGCAGTGGAGGTTCCTAACAATTATGCCTGTGTTTGATGCGTTCGGCGACCTCGTGAGCGGTGTTCCTGATGTGTATGCGTGGAACGGCGCGTGGGGTTGTCGGAATGAGGCGCACACGGGCGGCTTGCAGAAGGTGGGCGTGCGCTGGTACGACCCTGCGATAGGGCGGTTCCTGCAGAAGGATCCGTGGTTGGGAGATGCTTATTTTCCACTAACGCTGAATGCGTATGTGTATTGTGTGAATGAGCCTGTTCACTTGATCGATCCAGATGGTCTCACACCAAAAATATTCATAGCAATAATCGTTATCAAAGGAGGTGTCAAGGTAATCAAAATCATAAAACAGGTTAAGAACGCGCGTCAGGCTGTGCAAGCGTTCGAAAAAGGTCGTCTCCCTTCTGGCGAAAAAGTTCAGATTCTGGTAGAGGGACGGGGGAGCAAGAGAGTAGCGATGAGTATCGCGAAGCAAGTGGAAAGGGAGACAGGCATCGAATACATACATCACCCACCACACCGCTCCCCAGACATTGCAAGACCCCTACCTCACTATCAATTTAAGAGGGGCTTTGATGGACAGCATATTTTCTATGCGCCGTAAAAATCTCGTAATTTGGAGGTGACGCATGCAACTTGACACAGACTGGGCAGGAAGCTACACGGCTATTCGACAGGCTTTAGAAAAGCTTCCACCGACGAGGCGTCCACTCGGCGTCAGTGCCGTAGAGGCAAGCCATGAAGCTCTCTACGACGCTGATTTGCCATCGACGCTGGCACTCATCGAGCTATGGTGGACAGGGCTGAAGCAGCAGTACCAGCAATTTGAAGTTCAGCCCTGGTTAGTGGAAGTCAACATTGTGAACCCAACCATAGGGTGGACACTCGACACAGAAGATGGCATCTTAGAGATTCACGCGACTGTGTTTCACGAGGGCGAGTCGTCTGCCATCCCGTGGGGTTGGTTGTATGTGCGCCGTCGAAATCAACAAATGTTTCGTATCTGCGTTAGCACTTTCGCCTACCTCCAACATATCGTTCGGTTTTACCAAACTATCGCTGAAACTCCCGAGTCGGAGTTGCATAAGGTTTTTGCAGGAGACCCCACCGTAATAGTTATCGACTCCGATAATGACGATACCAAGTCTGCTCACCCAGAAGGCGGTTCGGCGATTTTCTACGCAGAGGAAGAAGAGAGGTTGAAGGGTTAGGTTTGTCGAAGAGGAACAGCGCGTGGGGCTATCGGAATGAGGCGAACACGGGCGGGTTGCAGAAGGTGGGTGTACGTTGGTGCGATTAGCCAATCGTCTGTTTTCGGAATCGAAGCCAACCGACAAGCAGCCACGCGCCGCCGTTTAGCACGGCATACCCCGCCATCGCGCCCAGCACCCACCACGGCGCAAGATCCCAGTCGAACACCACCTTCTTGCTCATGTCGAAGTAGTCGTAGTGCGGCAGCACACCGTACAGCAGGTTCAGCCACAGCGCGCTCAGGTCATGCTCCCAGTGCGCCATCAGCAGCAGCCGCCCGAACAGCCCCGACCCGAACGCCAGTATCAGCGACAGTGTCACATTCGCTGCGGGGGTCATATACAGCGAGAGCGCAATCACTATCGCGCACAGCCAGCCGATGCCCAGCAGTTTCAGCAGCACATACTGCACGAAGGTGGGCTTGACGCCAATCCCCAGCATCAGCAGCAGTCCCAGCGTCGTGAGCGCGAGGATCACGAAGCACAGGCTCGCCGTCATCGTCGCCGTCGCCCACTTGCCCAGCAGCAGTTGCCCGCGCGTGATCGGGCGCGCCATCAGCGGATAGATTGTGCGCCGCTGCATCTCTTCGGGGATCTGCCGCGCGGCAATCAGCACGGTCAGCACGGTGGTCATGACGCCAATCGCCGTCAGCGCGACATCCTTCACGAAGATCTCCAGCCCCTGCACGCCAAACACGCGGAACGCCGACGCGCCCAGCGTCAGCAGCAGCGTCAGAATCAGCACCACATACAGGTCTTTGCGCCGCAGGGTCTCCAACAGCCCAGCGGTCATCAGGGCGCGGGTAATCTGTAGCGTGCGTGTCATGCTGCGCTTGCCTCCTCGTGCAGTATATCGCGTCCCGCTTGCACTGTGCGGATGAAGTAGTCCTCCAGCGACTCGACGCGCCCTGTCAGGTCGCTGAGCCGATGCTCGGCGATTAGCCGCCCGCGATGGATAATCAGGATGCGGTCGCAGATGGAGGCGACTTCCGCCAGTTCGTGCGACGAGAAGAAGATGGTCGCGCCCCGTGCGCGTTGGGTCGCCAGCAGGTCGCGCAACTCGCGCTTGCCGATGGGGTCTAACCCCGACGAGACCTCGTCCAGGATCAGCAGTTTCGGGTCGCCCAGCAGCGCTTGGGCAATCCCCACGCGCTGCAGCATGCCTTTGGAGAGGTTCTTGTTCAGCGTGTGCGCCTTGTGGCTGAGGTTGACCGCCTCCAGCAGGGCTTCGATTTGCGCCTTGAGTTGCCGTCCGCGCAGCCCGTGCAGTTCGCCATACAGGCGCAGCGTCTCGTAGGGCGTCAGGTAGGGCGAGTAGAGGGCGGTTTCGGGCAGGAAGCCGACCAGTTGCCGTGCGCGGGCGTCGGTCGCGTCCATCCCGAAGATGCGCGCCGTGCCCGCTGTCGGCGGCTGGAAGCCCATCAGCGTCTTGATGGTGCTGGTCTTGCCCGCGCCGTTCGCCCCCAGAAAGCCGACAATCTCGCCCTCGCGCACGACGAAACTCAGGTCGTCTACCGCGCAGAACGGCGGCTTGAACCAACGCCGATACGCCACCACCAGATGCGAGACCTCAATCGGCAGCATCGGGGGAATTGTCGGCGGACACGCCCCGATTTTTCAGGGGATGGGTCAGGAAGGACAGACTGCCTCAGCGGAGCCTACATCTGCTGTCGCTTCGTGAGTGCTTCGGTCTTCATACCGCCTCTTATGCGCGGCTCCACAACCTATGGCGCACAAGAGCGGCGAAAGCTGGGGAGAAACACCACTGGAGCCGACAGTGGGACTCGAACCCACGACCTGCGCATTACGAGTGCGCCGCTCTACCGCTGAGCTATGTCGGCTTCCGAACGAACATTATACCCAATCTACCCGCAGCAACGGCAACTCCCGCAGCCTGCGCCAGGCGTGCCCATCTCGTCCTCGGTCTGGAACGACGAGCCGCACCCGCAGCCGTTGACCGCGTTCGGGTTGTCAATCTTGAAGCCCCCGCCGAACATGTCCTCCACATAATCGATGCACGAGCCGTCCATGTAGCGGATGCTGAGGCTGTCGACATAGATTTTGACCCCGTGCGATTCGAACACAACGTCGGTCTCGTCGGGGTGGGCGTCGTCGATCGCCATTTGGTATTGCAGCCCGCTGCAGCCGCCGGCGGCGACCCAGACCCGTAGCCCTGCGTCCTGAATGCCCGACTCTTCCAACAATGTCTTCAACTCGTGCGCGGCGCGCTCCGATAGCGTGATTGCCATAGCGTCCTCCAGTATCCAAGATTATACCCGATAATCCGTTTGAATCACTACGGGCGTGTGGAACAACCCGCTTAGATGTGGAGTGGAGGCTTCTATGCGCTGGCTACGGGGAATGACGATGGTGGAGTTGTTGTCGCTGGCAGTGATGAGTACGGCAGTGTTGGCGGCGTTCGCGCCGCGCGTGTCGCATCATCTGCCGCGCGACCCAGAGGCGCGCCTGCGCATCATACTGGCAGAGACGCGCCATGCGATTCTGGTATTTTACTACGACACGGGCGTGTACCCGACCGACCTGAGCGACCTGACAACCACCGAACCGCCCCAGTTCGGGCTGGATCGGTGGGGGCGTCCCAGCATGATGAACCCTGACTATT